>ENA-ORNZ01002611-ORNZ01002611.1-human-gut-metagenome-genome-assembly--contig:-NODE-2611-length-10834-cov-2.569348_pt1 | contig 10834 bp, 5 predicted proteins | sample MGYA00242124_ERZ509040 | MGnify/ENA primary metagenome ERZ509040 (study PRJEB26280, sample SAMEA2338733) | human gut metagenome | biome: human gut; feature: human-associated habitat; material: faeces... | reverse complement strand
AGTGCCCACACAGATTGTCTGATATATTGTTAAAGAGCAAAAAAGAACGACGCACTGCTTTTTCTAAGATTCACAACAGCGCGTCGTTGTGTGGGGCGTATTATAGGCATTTCAGATACCTTTGCAAGCTCTTTTTGTAAAAAAATGTAAATTTTTTCTCAGTTGAAGATCTTTTCGCCTATTCGCACAAAAAATAGATTATTTTTGTTACTTAATTAATCGTTTTGCGATTCTTGGTAGATCTGCAATAGAATCCAAAACATAGTCAGCGAGGTTCTCTCCCTCTTCTGTAATAGGTTTGCCTGTTCGCACTAAAATATTTGTTTTTACTTTTGCGCCAATGCCTGCTTTAAGATCTTCAATCTTATCGCCAACCATAATAGATTGTGCAGGATCGATTTTCAGCGCTTTAATCGCCTCTAATAACATGCCTGATTTCGGCTTTCTACATGCACAGTCTTCTTTATATTCGCCCTTCCCTTCTGGGTGATGAGGGCAATAGTAGATACCATCTAAATCCACACCACGATCAGCTAACGACCAATCCATCCATTCTGTTAGTTGTAAAAACTGATCTTCTGAAAAATATCCACGAGCAATGCCTGATTGATTGGTCACTAAAACCAAAAGATATCCCATTTCCTTTAATGCTTTTAATGCATCAATACTGCCTTCTATAAATTGGAAATCATCAATTTTATGGACATAACCATGGTCGATATTTAAAGTGCCATCACGATCTAAAAAAACAGCTTTCTTCATATATTTTCTCATTTATCTTTTTCTTAAGACAAAATTATCCCTTTTATCCTTAATATAAGCAATAATAAGTCATAACCGATCCGTCTAAAAAAGATCTCCTAAGATATTGACACAGCATTCTAGACGTCTAGAATACAAATGAAATTCAAATATTAACTGAGAACAAGGGCTTATATGATTAAGCTAAATAACATTACGAAGATTTTTACACTTCCAGATAAAAAACTGACCGCACTTGATAATGTTTCATTACATGTGCCGAAAGGTCAGATTTGTGGTGTCATTGGTGCTTCTGGCGCAGGCAAAAGTACACTTATCCGTTGTGTAAACTTATTAGAAAGACCGACTCACGGTGCTGTACTCATCGATGATGTAGATCTGACTCAGCTTTCTGAAGCAGAATTAGTGAAAACACGCCGCCAAATCGGGATGATTTTCCAACATTTTAATTTGTTGACCTCACGAACCGTTTTTGAAAACGTTGCATTGCCACTTGAATTAGAAAATAAATCGAAAGCAGAAATTCAAGAAAAAACGACCGCACTTTTAGCGCTTGTAGGATTAAGTGATAAACATAATGTGTATCCTGCTAATCTCTCTGGTGGTCAAAAACAACGAGTAGCGATTGCGCGTGCACTAGCAAGCGATCCAAAAGTCTTACTTTGTGATGAAGCCACTAGCGCATTAGATCCGGCTACAACTCAATCCATTCTAAAATTATTAAAAGAAATCAACCGCACTTTAGGTATCACCATTCTTCTTATTACCCATGAAATGGAAGTGGTTAAACGCATCTGTGATCAAGTTGCCGTAATTGATAAAGGCCGTCTCATTGAACAAGGCACAGTTAGCGAAATTTTCTCTAATCCGAAAACAGAATTGGCTCAAGAGTTCATTAGTTCTACCTTCCACATTACCTTGCCGGAAGAATATTTAGAAAATTTATCTGATACGCCAAAACATGCCAAATCGTATCCGATCATCAAATTTGAATTTACTGGTCGCTCCGTTGATGCGCCATTACTTTCTCAAGCATCAAAAAAATTTGGCGTAGAGCTCAGTATCTTAACATCACAAATTGATTATGCCGGTGGGGTAAAATTTGGCTTTACCATTGCAGAAGTTGAAGGTGATGAAGATGCGATTACGCAAGCCAAAGTCTATTTAATGGAAAATAACGTTCGAGTAGAGGTGCTAGGCTATGTTCAATGATTTATGGGCAACATTTAGCCAACAATTCCCCGATAATTTTGCGAGTTTATTAACGGTCTCGACCGTTGAAACAGTTTATATGTCGGTATTGTCGACATTAATTGCGGCTTTATTAGGCTTACCACTTGGTTTTTTAACCTTTTTAACCAATAAAGGGGCGATTTTAGAAAACAAAAAACTCAATGCGTTTTTAAACGTCATTATCAATATCGGACGCTCAATCCCTTACATTATTTTGTTACTTGCTTTAATTCCGCTTACCAGTTGGTTACTTCCAGGCGGGAGTATTGGTTCGAATGCAGCGATTGTCTCATTAAGTGCAGCTGCAACACCATTTTTTGCACGCCTTACGAGCAATGCACTTTTTGAGATTCCAACCGGTTTGACTGAAACCGCAAAAGCCATGGGCGCAACCAATTGGCAAATTATTCGTAAATTCTATTTGCCTGAATCTTTACCAACGCTTATCAATGCGATTACACTCACTTTCGTGACATTAATTGGCTATACCGCAATGGCAGGAACACAAGGCGGTGGCGGTTTAGGAAGCCTCGCCATTAACTATGGCGTCTATCGTAATATGCCATCAGTAACTTGGGCAGCAACGATTGTTATCGTGATTATCGTGATGCTCAGTCAAAAATTAGGCGACACACTCGCAAAACGAGTGGATCACCGTTAATTATTTTCTACCATTTTATTCACAACAAGGAAAAAACATGAAATTAAAAAACTTATTTGCTATCACTTCTATCGCGTCAGCATTAGTATTAACAGGTTGTAAAGAAGAGAAAAAAGCAGATGCAGCATCAACTGCACCTGCTCCTACATCAATCAAAGTTGGTGTAATGGCGGGTCCTGAGCACCAAGTTGCAGAAACCGCGGCAAAAGTCGCAAAAGACAAATACAACTTAAATGTTGAATTTGTTTTATTCAATGACTACGCTTTACCAAACACGGCTGTATCTAAAGGTGATTTAGATGCTAACGCAATGCAACACAAACCTTACTTAGATGAAGATGTAAAAGCGAAAAACTTAAACAACTTAGTGATCGTTGGTAACACCTTTGTTTACCCACTTGCTGGTTATTCTAAAACCATCAAAAATGTAAATGACTTAAAAGAAGGCGCTAAAATCGTTGTTCCAAACGATCCTTCAAACCGTGGTCGTGCATTAATCCTTCTTGAGAAACAAGGTTTAATCAAACTTAAAAATTCTAACGATCTTCTTTCAACTGTCGCAGATATCGTTGAAAATCCGAAAAACTTAAAAATTTCTGAAGTGGATACCTCTGTTGCAGCTCGTGCATTAGATGATGTTGATCTTGCGATTGTAAATAACACTTATGCGGGTCAAGTTGGCTTAAATGCACAAGATAACGGTGTATTCGTGGAAGATAAAGATTCTCCATACGTAAACATCATCGTTGCGCGTACTGATAACAAAGACAGCAAAGCGATCCAAGATTTCGTGAAAGCATACCAAACTGAAGAAGTTTACCAAGAAGCGAAAAAACACTTTAAAGATGGTGTTGTAAAAGGTTGGTAATCTTAGCTTAAGCAAAATATTTCAAAGCCACCGATAAGGTGGCTTTTTTATTGATGAAAAGAAAGTGCGGTCATTTTTACGATACTTTTCCAAACGAAAAACGCATCAAAAACTGACCGCACTTTTTGTATTAAGATAATAAAAAACCCGAGCCTAAACTCGGGTTTTCTTTTTATCGATTAGCGATTAGCGATTATTCTGCATCATCTGCCATATTAAGCATTTCTGCTAAGTTAGTTGTTGCATCATCTGCTGTCATCACGAATTCATCAGCAATTGCTGCTTCATCGTCTTCAGACAATTTAATCACAACATCGTCTACAATACGTTTTTTGTGACGACCTTGGTGATATGCAAAACCAGTACCAGCTGGGATTAAACGACCTACGATTACGTTCTCTTTCAAGCCTCGTAATTCATCACGTTTACCCGCCACTGCTGCTTCAGTAAGCACGCGAGTGGTTTCTTGGAACGATGCTGCAGAAATGAAGGATTCTGTCGCCAATGACGCTTTGGTAATACCCAGTAATTCACGTTCGAATTCAACTGGTGGTTTACCTTCCGCTTCACGTTTACGGTTAACAATTTTCACACGAGCCACTTCAACTTGTTCCCCTTCGAGGAATTCGCTGTCATAAGCTTTCGTAATGACTGCTTTACGTAACATTTGACGTACGATAACTTCGATGTGCTTATCGTTAATTTTTACCCCTTGTAAGCGGTAAACTTCTTGTACTTCGTTCACGATATATTCAGTTACAGCACGAACACCGCGTAAACGTAAGATATCGTGTGGAGTCTCTGCACCATCAGAAATCACATCACCACGTTCTACCATCTCACCTTCAAATACGTTGAGTTGACGCCATTTTGGAATCATTTCTTCGTAGATTTCACCTTCAGTTGGGGTGATTAGCAAGCGACGTTTACCTTTGGTTTCTTTACCGAAGGACACGATACCTGAAATTTCTGCCAAGATTGCAGGCTCTTTCGGTTTACGTGCTTCGAATAAGTCAGCAACGCGTGGAAGACCACCAGTAATATCTTTAGTACCCACAGATTCTTGTGGAATACGTGCAAGTGGTTCACCCACTTTCACTTCCGCACCGTCATCTAAACTTACGATTGCTTTACCTGGTAAGAAGTATTGCGCAATAACATCAGTTTCAGGTAAGAAGATATCGTTACCTTTTGCATCAACTAATTTGATGGTTGGACGTAAATCTTTACCTGCTGTTGCACGTTCACCCACATCTTGTACGACGATAGAAGAAAGACCAGTTAATTCATCCGTTTGACGGGTTACAGTTAAACCATCCACGATATCAACGAATTTCACAAAACCAGATACTTCAGAGACAACTGGCATAGTATGTGGATCCCAGTTTGCCACTGTTTCACCAGCAGACACTTCTTGACCGTCAGCTTTGTTCAATACAGTACCGTAAGGCACTTTATAATGTTCTTTCGTACGACCAAATGCATCAGTTACGGTTAATTCAGTATTACGAGAAGTTAAAACTAATTTACCTTCGTCATTAACAACGAATTTTGCGTTAGCAAGGTGTAAAGTACCGTTGTTTTTGATTTGTACGCTAGATTCTTTTGCTGCTGCAGAAGCTGCACCACCGATGTGGAACGTACGCATGGTTAACTGTGTACCTGGCTCACCGATTGATTGAGCAGCGATAACACCCACTGCTTCACCTTGGTTGATGAGGTGACCACGAGCTAAGTCACGACCATAACATTTCGCACAGACACCGAAATCAGTATCACAAGTTACAACAGAACGTACTTTTACGCTGTCCACGGAGTTTGCATCTAACACATCACACAGTTTTTCATCTAATAAGGTGTTACGTGCAATTAAGACTTCTTCTGTACCTGGTTTATACACATCTTCAGCCACAACACGACCTAACACTAATTCGCGAAGTGGAACTTTCTCATCTCCACCTTCGATTAATGGAGTCATGACTAAACCTTCGTGTGTACCACAGTCATCTTCAACGATCACTAAGTCTTGCGCTACGTCAACTAAACGACGAGTTAAGTAACCAGAGTTTGCTGTTTTTAATGCGGTATCCGCCAAACCTTTACGCGCACCGTGGGTTGAAATAAAGTACTGAAGTACGTTCAAACCTTCACGGAAGTTCGCTGTAATTGGGGTTTCGATGATCGAACCATCTGGACGCGCCATCAAACCACGCATACCTGCTAACTGACGAATCTGAGCTGCAGAACCACGCGCACCGGAGTCAGCCATCATAAAAATGCTGTTGAAAGAAGCTTGTTTCTCAGGGTTACCTTCACGGTTGATGACTTCTTCCTGAGATAAGTTTTCCATCATTGCTTTCGCTACACGCTCATTTGCTGCAGCCCAAATATCGATGACTTTGTTATAACGCTCACCCGCTGTTACAAGACCAGATTGGAACTGTTCTTGAATTTCAGCCACTTCAGCTTCCGCTGCAGAAATAATTTCGTATTTTTTCTCTGGGATAACCATATCGTCGATACCCACAGAAGAACCTGAACGTGCAGCATAAGCAAAACCGGTATACATAATATGGTCAGCAAACATTACTGCTTCTTTCAAACCTAAACGACGATAAGCTTCGTTGATAAGTTTAGAAATTGCTTTTTTACCTAATGTTTGGTTAAACAATGAATAAGGCATACCTTTTGGCGCGATCATCCATAAGATTGCACGACCGATAGTGGTATCGGTTAATGTGGTTTTCTCTTCGAATTCGCCTGCTTCATTTTTCACATATTCAGTAATACGTACTTTAACGCGAGAATGTAATTCTGCTTCACCTGTGCGATATGCTTTTTCAGCTTCGCGCGGATCTTGCAACAACATGCCTTCGCCTTTACCGTTCACTTTTTCACGGGTCATATAGTAAAGACCCAACACCACGTCTTGTGATGGAACGATAATAGGATCACCGTTTGCAGGTGAAAGTACGTTGTTGGTTGACATCATTAACGCACGTGCTTCTAACTGAGCTTCAAGTGTTAATGGTACGTGAACCGCCATTTGGTCACCATCGAAGTCCGCGTTGAACGCCGCACAAACGAGCGGGTGTAACTGGATTGCTTTACCTTCGATTAGAAGTGGTTCAAACGCTTGGATACCTAAACGGTGAAGTGTCGGTGCACGGTTCAATAGAATTGGGTGCTCACGAATAACTTCTGCCAAGATATCCCAAACGATCGCGTCTTCACGCTCAACCATTTTCTTAGCCGCTTTGATTGTAGTTGCATAACCACGGCTTTCTAATTTTGCATAGATAAACGGACGGAATAATTCCAATGCCATTTTCTTCGGTAAACCACATTGGTGTAAGTGCAAGTATGGACCTACAGTGATTACAGAACGGCCTGAATAGTCAACACGTTTACCTAATAAGTTTTGACGGAAACGACCTTGTTTACCTTTTAACATGTGAGAAAGTGATTTTAATGGACGGTTTCCTGGGCCAGTAACTGGACGTCCACGACGACCATTATCAATTAAAGCATCTACTGCTTCTTGAATCATACGTTTCTCATTGTTTATGATAATATTAGGCGCACCGATTTCTAAATAACGAATTAAACGGTTATTACGGTTAATAACACGACGATATAAATCATTTAAGTCAGATGTTGCAAAACGTCCACCATCTAATTGAACCATTGGACGTAATTCTGGTGGAATTACCGGTAATACGTCTAAGATCATCCAATCAGGACGGTTTCCTGAATTACGGAATGATTCCACAACTTCTAAACGTTTGATAACTTTCCCACGTTTTTGACCTTGTGCAATTTTTAATTCAGAACGTAATTCTTTCGCTAATTTATCTAAATCTAATGATTCTAATAACTTTTTAATGGCTTCAGCACCCATACCTACTTGGAATGCATTCCCCCATTTTTCATATGCTTCACGATATTCTTTTTCAGTTAATACTTTTTGTTTAATTAAATCAGTTTTACCTGGGTCAATTACAACATAGTTTACAAAGTAGATAACTTCTTCAAGCTCACGAGGAGACATATTTAATAATAGTCCCATGCGGCTTGGAATACCTTTTACATACCAAATATGTGCAACAGGTGCAGCAAGTTCGATGTGACCCATACGTTCACGACGAACTTTTGCTACTGTTACTTCTACACCACAGCGATCACAAACGATCCCTTCGTGGCGAATACGTTTATATTTACCACAAGCACACTCACAGTCTTTTTGTGGACCGAAGATACGCTCACAGAATAATCCATCTTTTTCAGGTTTTAATGTACGATAGTTGATTGTCTCAGATTTTTTAACTTCACCATAAGACCATTTACGGATTGTATCTGAAGATGCTAAACCGATCTTCATATACTTAAACTTGTTAACATCTACCAAGGCGATTCCCTCCTTGCGTCTAATTATTATTCAACTGTTTCTGGAACAACGATTTGATGAGTTTTTACATTCTCAAGATCGCGGATTTCAATTTCATCTTTGTCATCAGATAAGATTTTAACATCCATACCTAATGATTGTAACTCTTTAACTAATACTCGGAATGATTCAGGGATACCTGGTTCAGGAACATTTTCTCCACGTACGATAGCTTCGTATGTTTTAACACGTCCTGTGATATCATCTGACTTAACTGTTAAGATTTCTTGTAATGTGTATGCCGCACCGTATGCTTCAAGTGCCCATACCTCCATCTCTCCGAAACGCTGACCACCGAATTGTGCTTTACCACCAAGCGGCTGTTGAGTTACTAATGAGTAAGGTCCAATTGAACGGGCATGTAATTTATCATCAACCATGTGGGCAAGTTTGATCATATACATAACCCCAACTGAAATTCGGTTATCGAATTTTTCACCTGTACGTCCATCATATAATACAGTCTTCGCATCTGGGTCCATACCAGCTTCTGCGATGATTGCTTCTAAGTCTTCAGTTTTAACACCATCGAATACTGGAGTTGCAACGTGAATTCCTAATTTTTTAGCAGCCATACCTAAGTGAATTTCTAAGATCTGACCGATGTTCATACGTGATGGTACCCCTAATGGGTTTAACATGATATCCACTGGTGTTCCATCTGGCATATATGGCATATCTTCTTGAGGTAAGATTTTAGAGATAACCCCTTTATTACCATGGCGTCCGGCCATTTTATCTCCCTCAGAGATTTTACGTTTTTGAACAATGTAAATACGAATTACTTCGTTTACACCTGGTGATAAGTCATCACCGTTACGACGAGAGAAGTATTTAACGTCATGTACAATTCCGTCTCCACCGTGTGGTACACGTAATGATGTATCACGAACTTCACGTGCTTTCTCACCGAAGATAGCATGTAATAAACGTTCTTCTGCAGTTAATTCAGTCTGACCTTTAGCAGTTACTTTACCTACTAAGATGTCATCTTCTTTAACTTCAGCACCGATACGGATAATTCCACGCTCATCTAAGTTTTTAAGAGCGTCTTCCCCAACACCTGGGATATCACGTGTAATTTCTTCTGGCCCTAACTTAGTGTCACGAGCTTCTAATTCATATTCTTCAATGTGAATTGATGTATACACATCATCTTTTACTAAGCGTTCACTCATGATGATGGCATCCTCATAGTTATATCCGTTCCATGTCATGAATGCTACAACGACGTTACGTCCTAAAGCTAATTCTCCGCTTTCCATTGATGAACTATCTGCTAATACTTCACCAGCATTAATATGATCACCTAGGCGAACGATTGGACGTTGGTTTAATACAGTACTTGAGTTTGAACGAACAAACTTAATTAATGGATAACGATCTAATCCTCCATCAGCATCACGACGAACACGGATTTGTTTTGAATCAACGTATTCTACTGTTCCGCTGTTGTGAGCAACTACTGCTTGCCCTGAGTCTTTTGCCGCTACATATTCCATACCTGTACCAACGAATGGTGCTTCAGGAATTAATAAAGGAATGGCCTGACGTTGCATGTTGGCTCCCATTAACGCACGGTTGGCATCATCGTGCTCTAAGAACGGGATACATGCTGTGGCAACAGATACAATCTGTTTTGGTGATACGTCCACGAAGTCAACACGTTCAGCAGGAACGATTAAGTTTTCACCACGATGACGAACAATTACTTTTTCAGGTAAGCAATCATTTGCATCTAAATCTAATCCAGCTTGTGCTACTACATAACGATCTTCTTCGTCAGCAGTTAAATAACGGATTTCTCCGGTTACTTGCATTTTTGTTTCTCCAGTTGCTTCATCAATAACTGGGATAACTTTACGATATGGAGTCTCAATAAATCCAAATTCGTTAACTTTTGCATAAGATGATAAAGAGTTGATTAACCCGATGTTTGGTCCCTCAGGCGTTTCGATAGGACACATACGACCGTAATGAGAGTAGTGAACGTCACGTACTTCCATTCCAGCACGTTCACGTGTTAAACCACCTGGCCCTAAAGCAGATAAACGACGTTTGTGCGTTAACTCTGATAATGGGTTAGTTTGATCCATGAATTGTGATAACTGTGAGCTACCGAAGAACTCTTTAATTGCAGCTGTTACAGGACGAATGTTAATTAAGCTTGAAGGTGTGATTCCTTCACTTTCTTGAATTGACATTCTTTCTTTAACAACACGCTCCATACGAGATAACCCGATACGGAATTGGTTTTGTAATAATTCACCTTCTAGACGCAAACGACGGTTTCCTAAGTGATCGATATCATCTAAGTAACCTACTGAATCTAATAAATTGAAGAAGTAACTTACAGATGCAAAGATATCTGAAGTAGTAATGTGTTTACACTCATCTTCTACATTTCCGATAATTTTTACAACTTGATCCCCTTCATTTACTCGTGGTGAATAAACTTCGAATTCTTGAACATAAGTTTGTGTTTCTTCTAAAGGATTCACTAATTCGACTTTTTTAATATTTAAACGATCAATTTTATCAGCTAATACTTCTTCAAAGATACGACGAGTAATTACTGTACCTTCTTCTACTAGTACTTCACCTGTCTCTGAATCAAAGATATCGCTAGCTAATTTTTGATTTAATAAACGTTCTTGTGCACTTAATTTTTTGTTGAATTTATAACGTCCAACATGAGCTAAGTCGTATCGTTTAGGATCAAAGAAACGAGAAACGAATAAAGTTCGAGCACCATCGATCGTAGCATGCTCACCTTGACGAAGTTTTTGGAAGATTTCCATTAATGCTTCATCAGAGTTAACAGTTTGGTCTTTTTCTAACGTATTTAAGATATACTGATTTT
>ENA-ORNZ01002610-ORNZ01002610.1-human-gut-metagenome-genome-assembly--contig:-NODE-2610-length-10834-cov-3.068188_pt1 | contig 10834 bp, 10 predicted proteins | sample MGYA00242124_ERZ509040 | MGnify/ENA primary metagenome ERZ509040 (study PRJEB26280, sample SAMEA2338733) | human gut metagenome | biome: human gut; feature: human-associated habitat; material: faeces... | reverse complement strand
CCTTCCATTTTATTTTATGCGGTAAGGGAGCTGTTTGATGCTTTTTATATCAGGCTTTTTTACCTTCGTAAGAAGCTGCTGTTTCTTTTGCAATGCCTACTGTTTCTTCTGATACAGCCGGTTTTCCTCCTAAAAAGCGGTTGATCAGATCCGGAGCCATATCGATCACCTTGGTCACTGCATCCTGGTTCTTTACATTGACCAGCTTGGTCACACCATTCTGGATCACCAAGACAGCACTTGGACTCATCTTGGCGCTCATTCCGCCACAGCCTTTGTCTTTCTGCTTTGAACCTTCTGCAAAAGCGCCTGCAGCCATACCACAGGTCACATCGATCAGCGGTATAATAATGGTCTCTCCTACCTGGACCGGTTCTCCTACGACTGTTTTCGTAGTTACAAACTGATCCATTCCTTTAAATAATGATTCAATTGTAGATGTAAAATGATTTTCTGCCATAATATACCTCTATTCTCCTGAAATATTCTCCCGTAGATCTTAAATCCCCAACTTACTCACGATCTAAAAAACCCCGTATCATCTTCCAGGTATGTTTGTGACGATAGACTCCCCAAAACAGCCATAAAAGATAGGAAACCCGGACACGTCCTTTAAAATTTCCTTCTGCTTCCAGGCACTTTTCATCAAATACCGGCTCTAAGTCCAGGCTTTTATAGATAAATGGATACACCAGACTGGCTCCCTCCAGGATCTGCCCTGTATAATAAGGATCATCCAGTCCAAAACGGATCCTTCCTTTTCCCCAGCCCGGCCATACATGTGCCAGAAGCTTTTTTGCCTGGGTAAAAAGCAGTTTTAAGGACTCCTGATTCTTCTCATCCTCCAGCCATTCTCTCTTTTCCCGGACAAAAGTTTTAATATCTTTTAGCTTATCACAAAAATGCTTAAAAGAAAACTTAAGTTTTTCTAAGAAGGCATTGATTTTTCGGATCCACTGGTGTGATTTTTTCTCAGCAGGTTCTATCTTGTCTTCTTCTTGGTCTGCTTCTGCTACTTTTATAGCCTTTTCCTGCTTTTGCACAGGTTTTGTTTCTGGTTTTGCTTCTGGTTTTGTACTGGACTTTTTCTCAGCGGTTTTCTCTGGTCCTGCTTTTGACTGTGTCTGTGTTTTTGGCTCTGCCGTATGTTCAGTCTCTGTTTGCACCTTTGACTCCGCCTTTGGCTGTTCTGTCTTTTGCTGTTCTGTCTTTGACTTTTCTGCCTTTGTTTCCTTCGCTGTTTCCGCTTTATCCCTGCTTTTGGCTGCCGCTTCTGTCTTACTTTCTTTTGGAGGCTCTGTCTGTTCTTCTTCCCCCATGCTCCAAAGTTTCAGCCACAGCACCCGCAGCGATGCCTGAAGCCCTTTCTCTTTTTCATAAGAACCGTTTACGCAGATCGCCGAAAGCAGCCAGGATACTCTCACCCGGCCCCATTTTTCTTCTTTCCACGATCCGCTGATCTGATACCTTACAGGAACAAAAAGGACGGTACACAATACCAGAAGCAGGAGCCCAAAAAGAACCAGCAGTATGATCCCCAGAATTTTTAATATAAGCAATACAATATGCAATCGCCTGCCCCCTTACTGCTCCTGCCAGTCTCCATATTCAGCACCTGACTTTTCCGGAAGACTTTCCATATAAGCCTTCCAGTTAAAAGCACCTGTTTTCTGATACATGTCATCCACCATAGAACGGACTACCTGCGCTGCCTCCTCATAGCCCCTTGCGATCCCCAAAACCAGAAAGTCTTTTCCATCTCTCTCCTGTCTGGTAAGAAGACTTACAGGAAGTATATCAAGTATATGATTGCCACTTTCCGGCAAAGTAATCACATAGGTATCCACAAGCATTTTTCCTTTTCTCATTCCCTCCAGGATACTCACCCTGTTCCGGGAAGCATTTTCGCCCATGTATAAATGAGTCCACCAGCGCATAAAATCCCCTCTTAGATCTTGTTCCATTTTACTTATTTTATTTATTCCATGATTGAGCGCAGCATACGCACACAGGCCTCTTTTTCAATCTCATCTGTGCAGCATTCCAGACTGTTCCGGATATAAGCCTGGGCTTCATCTGAGGTTTTAAAGGTGATAGGAAGCCGTGACAGGCATTTTGCCATAGCCGCTCTTGTAAGAACCTTTGGAAGCTCTTTCCATGACTGCCTGATCTCTTTAAACAGCTCATCTAATTTTTCACTGATCATGCTTTCATCTGCCATCGCTTCAGAAGCTTTATATTCCAGTGAAGCAAAGGCACTGCCTGATAAGAGAAGTTCTGTTTTCCAGAGGACCTTACATTCCGGAAGGTTTGATTTTGCCAGTTCATCCATAGGGATCTCTTCCCCAGCGATCCACTGTTCAAAATAAGTTTCCTGCTTTCCTTCTAACCGAGGGAGAAGATCTGCGGTTTCAACCGGTATCTCTTTCCACTGTTTATCCAGAAATAGCTTTAATACTTCTGACATGATCTCTACCATGACCTGTGTATCTTTCAGATCTGAGACTGCATGATCCCCGCAAAGGAGAAGCGCATACAGATCATTGACCAGATCCATTAACATCAAAATATCCCCGGTGGCATCTGTGATCTTTTCACTGACCTCCTCTAATTTAGAAGAAAGGTGATAATACTCTGCTGCTTCCAGGGTTTTAAAATCCGTCTGGTTAAATTCTTCTAAAAATGGATACAGTTCTTTCCAGGACTCTGTTCCCTCTTTCGGGCGGTTTAAAAGTGCTTCACAGCGCAGGACATAGATCATATCATCCAGACCTGCCTCCGGTGCTCCTTTATAAATACTTAAACCTTCCTGAATCAGAGCAAAGAACTTGTTTTTTGTAAAGCGTACCGGCAGCTGGCTGACTACCAGCTGGAAACGCTCATGAAAACCGGAAGGATCTGAGTCCTGTGTCAGATAATTTAAGATCTCTTCCATGAAAGCATCTGTATTTTCCGGCTTCTTTCCTACTAACTGAGGCATAAATCTGCCTTCTACCCGGTTCATTACATATTCATATGCCTGGAAAATGTCTGTATAAGCAGTCAGTTTTTCCATTTCCTTGATGGTATCCTGACGCAGCTCCTCCAGTTCTTCTAACAGAGTTTCTTTCTCAAAAGTTTCCTTCTTTTCCAGAAATCCTTCCAGAAAAGAACCTAAAGATCCTAAATACCTGTCATAAAGAGCCAGTGTCTCCTCTGCCGGTTCGCCGGTCTTTTCTGCCATCATTTCATAGCAGGTGTAAAAATTTAATGTCATACGGATAAAAGAATAATTATAGGCAGCCGTAAGACGTTTTTTGATCTTTCTTAATTCCATTTTAATTTCTATTCCTTATCCTTTCAATTGTCTCTTTTTATCATCTGAAAATACATTATGCTTTTAATACACAGCGGCGTACCAGGTCCAAAGCCTTCATCATAGACTGTTCCCGGATCTTTCCTCTGTTTCCCTTAAAATGATACTCCAGCACTTCTGCCTTTCCCTTTACAGCGCAGGCCATGTATACAAGACCTACCGGTTTTTCCTTGCTACCGCCTCCAGGACCTGCAAGACCGGTAACAGCCACACAAACATCGGTCTGGGCCCGCTCTGCTCCGCCCAGTGCCATTTCCAGGGCAGTTTCACGGCTTACAGCGCCATGTGCCTTTAAAGTTTCCTCTTTTACACCTAAAAGACGTACTTTCGCTTCGTTAGAATAAGTAACCATTCCCTGCATAAATACATCCGAAACGCCGGAAACATTTACAAGACGGGCTGCGATCATACCGCCGGTGCAGGACTCAGCCGTAGCCATAGTCAGATGCTTTTTCTGTAAAAGGTCCACTACAGCCATTTCCAGAGTCACATCTTCCTCTGTGGTAAAGATGCAGTCACCAAAACGGTTAAACAGTTCTGCCATTACAGGCGCGATCAGCGCTTCCCCTTCTTCTTTGGTAACTGCCTTGGCAGTCAGACGTACCTGTACCTCCGCAGTCTTGGCATAGGTTGCAATGGTCGGGTTGGTCTGTTTGTCGATCAGATCCAGGATCTTATCTTCTACCTGGCTTTCCCCGTATCCGCAGATCTTTACCATATGGGAAACAAGCTGGGAATTCTGTCTTTTTTCCAGATAAGGGAACACCTGTCCCTCAAAAAGAGGATACAGTTCATTTGGCGGTCCTGGGAGCAGAATGGCTGTTTTTCCATTTTTTTCCATGATCAGTCCCGGTGCCATACCATTGGGGTTATCCAGAACAATGGATCCGTGAGGAACTGTTACCATTTTCCAGTTATTCTCCGGGATTTCCCTGTAGATATTATTCTTAAAATACGCTTCCAGGCAGGCTCTGGTATGAGGGTCCTCTTCCAGCTCCATTCCCATAGCTTCTGCACATACTTCTTTTGTCAGATCATCTTCTGTAGGCCCAAGTCCTCCTGTGACGATCACAATATCTGAACGGTCAAGGGCAGTTTTTACCACCGCCATCATTCGGTCATAATTATCGCCCACTGTTACCTGATAATACATATCCAGTCCCAATGAGGCACATTTTTCTGCCAGATATCTGGCATTGCTGTTTAAAATGTTTCCCATTAAGATCTCAGTTCCCACACTGATCAGTTCTGCTGTCATGTTTTACATGCCTCCCTTTGTAAGCACCTCTACGTTTTTCGCCACATAATCTACCAGTGAAACAATGGTCAGTACCACAGCTGCCGCTAACATGATAAAAGTAACGGTCTTTAAAGCCGGGATATTGAATATCATAAGGATCACTGCGATCATCTGGAATGTAGTCTTAAACTTGCCCCAGTAGCTGGCTGCGATCACAATGCCATTGTCTGCTGCTACCAGACGGAAACCGCTGATAATAAATTCACGGCTGATAATGATGATGACTACCCATGCAGGCAGCTGTCCTAACTGGATCAGGCAGATCAGTGCAGAGCATACTAACAGCTTATCTGCTAAAGGATCCATAAATTTTCCAAAATTTGTAACAAGATTGTACTTGCGGGCGATCTTTCCGTCAAAAAGATCTGTAAGGCTGGCAACAATAAAGATCACATTTGCAACAACACGCATGGTCTGGCTGCTTCCGTTATCATATAAAAGAGCTGCTACGAAAAACGGGATCAGGATCACACGCATAACAGTCAGTTTATTCGGCAGATTCATGATATACCTCCCCGATCAGATCATATTCATTGGCACCGGTTACTTTTACTCTTACAAAGTCACCGGACATCAGCATTTCATCTGCATTTACAAAAATAAGTCCGTCTACGTTTGGCGCATCCATGTAAGTACGTCCTACATAAGCAGGCTCATCTGCCACTTTTCCTTCGATCATAACATCCAGGACTTTTCCTACCATATTTTCACAGTGTTCAAAAGCGATCTCCTGCTGCAGTTCCATTACATCTGCACGGCGCTCTTCTTTCACTTCTTCCGGGATCTGGTCCGGATAGGAATAAGCCGGTGTATCCTCTTCTGCGGAATAGGTAAATACGCCTACACGCTCAAATTCCATCTCATCTACAAATTCCATCAGTTCTTCATGGTCTTCTTCGGTCTCCCCCGGAAAACCGCAGATAAAGGTTGTACGAAGGGCAATATCCGGGATCTCACGGCGAAGGGCACCAATGCGCTCTTTTAACTCTGCCTTGTGGGTTCTTCTTCCCATGCGCTTTAAAATACGGTCGCTGGCATGCTGGATCGGGATATCCAGATAGTGACATACTTTTTCTTCTGTTTTAATCGTCTGGATCAGTTCATCTGTGATCTCCTCCGGATAACAGTACTGGATACGGATCCAGTAAATTCCAGGGATCTGTGCCAGTTCATGAAGAAGCTTTGGCAGTGTTTTCTCACCATACAGATCTTTTCCGTAAAGAGTGGTCTCCTGGGCAACTAAGATAAGCTCTCTTACCCCGTTGTCAGCCAGTTCTCTTGCTTCTGCAAGGAGCTGCTCCATAGGAACACTGCGGTAAGGTCCTCTTAAATATGGAATGATACAGTAACTGCAGCGTTTGTCACAGCCTTCCGCGATCTTTAAGAATGCATAATGTCCGCCGGTAGTCATTACACGCTTTTTCGCTGTTTCCGGCAGTTCTTTTAAGTCATGGAAGCAGGAAATATGTTCTTCTTTTTTCTCTTTTTCTTCCCCAAACAGACGGGTCAGCACATTTCCGATCTCTTCATAAGAAGTAGTTCCAAGGATGGCATCCACCTCCGGAATCTCATCAATGATCTCCTGTTTGTAGCGCTGTGCAAGACATCCTGCTACGATCAGGGCACGGCATTTTCCTTCTTCTTTGTAACGTGCCATCTCTAAGATCGTATTAACACTTTCCTCTTTTGCATCACCAATAAAGCAGCAGGTGTTGATCAGGATGGCATCTGCCTCCGTCTCATCATCGGTAAAGGACACGCCCAGTCCTCCTGCTACGCCTAACATCTTCTCTGTATCTACCAGGTTTTTATCACAGCCTAAAGATACGCAAAATAACTTGATTTTTTCCATGTATTGTATTTACTCCTGATCTGTATAAATTTTAAAAAAGCCATCCTTTGCACCTTTACGGTACAGCAGACGGCTTTTATGAAGTCTTATGCCTGTTCTTCGGTTGTATCCAGTTCTTCCTCAGCGGATGGCTCCTCTTCCGGAAGGATCTTTACCTTCTGCTGATACAGCTCATCAATGGCAATAGACAGAGGCTTCTTTCCAGCTGCTCCTGCTACCATTGCGTCATCACCTGCGATCAGCTGTCTTGCACGCTTTGCAGTCGCAATTACGATGGAGTAACGGCTCTGAATCAGCGGTTCTTTCCCCGGCTCAGCCTCTTTGTTTACAACATTAATTAAGTCAAGATATGACGGACGCAGCATCATAATACATCTTTCTCCTTTCAGAATTGCTTCATCTCTTCTTTTATTTTTTCAATCAAAGTCTTGTGATTTTCTGTTCTGGCATGCATCGCCTGAATCAGTGCGTGCATTTCTTCTACACAGCGGTCTACCTCATCATTCACCAGAATGAAATCGTAGTCATCCATCTGCTTGGACTCCTCTGCTGCTCTCGAAAGCCGTGCGGCAATCTTCTCCGGTGTCTCGGTTCCACGACCTGCCAGCCGGTTTCTAAGCTCCCCGGCACTCGGCGGCGTAACAAAAATGAGAACTGCCTCCGGGAATTTCTTCTTGATTTTCAGGGCACCCTGAATCTCAATCTCCAAAAGGACATCCTTGCCCGCTTTCAGGTTGGAAAACACATACTCCTTCGGTGTGCCGTAATAGTTTCCGACATACTGGGCGTATTCGACCAGCTCATCGTGTTCGATCATCTGTTCGAACTCTTCCCGGGTCTTAAAGAAATACTCTCTTCCATCAACCTCGCCCTCGCGCGGTGCGCGGGTGGTCGCGGAGATGGAAAGGGCATAATTGTCATACCGCTCCAGCAATGCACGCATCAATGTTCCCTTGCCTGCCCCTGAAAATCCGGATATAACTGCCAGTACTCCCTGATTATCCATATATTTCGCCTGCTTTCTAAATTCTATCTATTATTACAATATTTCATATTCTCCGTATTTTCACCGCCAACGGCAGCCTTCCGTGAATACCTCTTCCAGCATGATCAGCTATTCAATATTCTGAATCTGCTCTCTGACTTTCTCGATCTCTGTCTTGAGTGCAATCGCACAATCGGAAACCTCCAGATCGTTTGCCTTGGAAAGGATCGTATTCGCCTCGCGGTTCATCTCCTGTGCAATGAAATCCAGCTTACGTCCGACGCTTCCGCCCGCCGTCAGCTCCTTGCGGGTCGCCTCGATGTGGCTTCTCAGGCGGACCGTCTCCTCATCGGTGCAGATCTTATCTGCAAAAATCACAACCTCTGCCGCAATCCGGCCTTCATCGACGCTGCTTCCTTCCAGAAGCTCTTTCACCTTATCTTCCAGTTTCGCCCGGTATTCTTCCACGATCTTCGGGGAACGTTCTTCAATCTGATCGACCAGCGTTACCATATAGTCCAGCTTGCCAAGCAGGTCCTGCTTCAGATTCTCACCCTCGCGTGTGCGTGTCTCGACAAATTTCTCTGCCGCCTCGCCGATCGCCTTTTCGAGAATCTGCCACATATGCTCCTCGTCCTCCGGCACCTGTTCCATCGTAAAGACCTCCGGACACCGTGCAAGACGCATCACCGTCGCGTCATTCGGAATCCCAAGCTCGTCCGCCATCTGACGGAAATAATCCATATACTCGTCGGCCAGGGAACGATTGTACTTTAAAGACATCTTCTCATCCGTATAATCTTCATAGGAAATAAAGACATCTACCTTTCCCCGCTGAATGTATTTCTTGAGCTGCGCGCGAATCGCCGCCTCAAAGTAATTAAATTTCTTCGGCATCTTAATGCTGAGATCCAGGTAACGGTGGTTTACCGCCTTCATCTCCACAGAAATCTTATATTCATCCGTTGCCATCTCGCATCGGCCAAATCCAGTCATACTTTTAAGCATAGTGACGCCTCTCTCTTTCATCCATAGATAATGGTATTATAATGCAAATCGCCGCAAGCGTCAACCGAATTTAAAAGTGATTGTTTTTCGTGTCTTCTTTCATTATAATAGTAGATACTACACAAATAAAGGAGCACCAAAACCATGGCATTTGACGGAATTGTAATCGCAAACCTGGTTAAGGAGTTTAGTGACGCGCTTACCGGCGGCAAGATCGCAAAGATCACGCAGACCGAGCGCGATGAACTTCTTTTTACCATAAAGAACTTCCGGGAGACGAAACGACTTCTTCTCTCGGTCAACGCAAGTCTCCCGCTGGCATATCTGACGGATACCAACAAGCAGGGACCGATGACTGCCCCGAATTTCTGCATGCTGCTTCGCAAGCACATCGGAAGCGGACGCATCGTGTCGGTCAGCCAGCCGGGTCTGGAACGCTGTATTCATTTTGAGATCGAACATCTGGACGAGATGGGTGACCTCTGCCGCAAGCTGCTTATCGTCGAACTGATGGGAAAATACAGCAATATCATTTTCTGCAACCCTGACGGCACGATCCTCGACAGTATCAAACATATCTCCGTGCAGGTCAGCTCCGTGCGCGAGGTTCTGCCGGGACGGCAATATTTCCTCCCGCAGACGGTCGCAAAGCAGGATCCGCTGACTGCATCTGCCGATGATTTCGCCGCCATTCTGGCACAGTCACCGGCACCGGCAGGAAAAGCCATTTACACGAATTTCACCGGTATCAGCCCGGTCATGGCAGAAGAATTCTGCTATGAGGCATCGATCGATGCCGACCGCCCCGCATCGGAACTGAATGAGCTAGAGCGCACGCACCTCGGGCACACGCTGGAACTGGCAATGGAATCCATCAAAAATGGACAGTTCTCGCCCTGCATCGTATACCGTGAAGATGAACCAATGGAATTTGCCGCTCTCCCATTGACCTCGTTCCCGCCGGAATATCAGGTCGAACACTTTGATTCGATCAGTAAAGTGCTGGAGACCTACTATGCGTCCAAGAATGTCATCACACGAATCCGCCAGAAATCCTCGGATCTGCGCCGGATCGTCCAGACTGCCCTGGAGCGCAATTATAAAAAATACGATTTGCAGCAGAAACAGTTAAAGGACACCGAAAAACGGGATAAATACAAGCTCTACGGCGAGCTGTTAAACACCTACGGTTATGAGCTGACCGGCGGCGAAAAAGAACTTGTCTGCACGAACTACTACACGGGAAAAGAAGTCAAGATCCCGCTTGACCCGCAGCTGACCGCCCGCGAAAATTCGCAGAAGTATTTTGACAAATATGGAAAACTCAAACGTACTTTCGAGGCTCAGAGCCAGCTCATTGAGGAGACGAAGCAGGAGATCGAGCACCTCGAATCCATCAGTACCTCCCTCGATATTGCCTTAAAGGAGGAAGATCTGACCCAGATCAAGCAGGAGCTGACGGAATATGGCTTCATCAAAAAGCACGGTCCGGCTGGAAAGAAAGTGAAAATCACAAGCCGCCCATTCCACTACCTTTCCTCCGACGGATTCCATATCTACGTCGGCAAAAACAACTACCAGAATGAGGAGCTGACCTTCAAGATCGCGACTGGAAATGACTGGTGGTTCCACGCAAAAGGAATCCCGGGTTCCCATGTCATTGTGAAATCCGAAGGAAAAGAGCTTCCGGACCGCACCTTCGAGGAAGCTGCCGGGCTGGCTGCCTACTATTCTAAGGGACGGGAAAATGAAAAAGTTGAGATCGATTATGTACAGAAAAAGCAGGTCAAAAAAGTAGCGGGCGCTGCTCCGGGATTTGTGATTTATCATACGAATTATTCGATGATGGCGACGCCGTCGAATCAGCTGGAAGAACTGCCATCATAATGCCGCCTGAAAAAAGACAATGTCTATATTTCTGCAATTCACAATGAGTCCAGCAAAAAACGCCACAGGCACACAACCCATGGCGTTTTTTTACTGGACTCAAATGAACTTAGCGAATCTCGCTCTTACCACCCATATACGGACGCAGAACCTCCGGAATGCGGACAGAACCGTCTGCCTGCAGGTTGTTCTCTAAGAATGCGATCAGCATACGCGGCGGAGCTACTACAGTGTTGTTCAAGGTGTGTGCAAAGTATTTGCCGTCTTTGCCGTTGACACGGATCTTCAGACGTCTTGCCTGTGCATCACCTAAGTTGGAGCAGCTTCCAACCTCGAAATATTTCTTCTGACGCGGGGACCATGCCTCTACATCAACGGATTTTACTTTCAGATCAGCCAGGTCACCGGAGCAGCACTCCAGAGTACGAACCGGGATATCCATGGAAC
>ENA-ORNZ01002604-ORNZ01002604.1-human-gut-metagenome-genome-assembly--contig:-NODE-2604-length-10872-cov-4.155126_pt1 | contig 10872 bp, 15 predicted proteins | sample MGYA00242124_ERZ509040 | MGnify/ENA primary metagenome ERZ509040 (study PRJEB26280, sample SAMEA2338733) | human gut metagenome | biome: human gut; feature: human-associated habitat; material: faeces... | reverse complement strand
ACTGAAATGTGGCACCAGATGGACTGGCAGGTCTGTAAATATGCGCACAAAGGAAGAATACAGGGAAGGGACGCTGACTTCCATCCGTGACAATTTCCGGGTGTTTGATTCCATGGAAGAGGGCGTAAAGGGCTATTTTGAATTTATCCAGCTGGAACGGTACCGGAACCTGCAGGGAATCCGGGATCCGCAGGAGTATCTGGAAACCATCCGTGCTGACGGGTATGCCACTTCTTTTTCCTATGTGGAAGACTGCATGAAGGTGATCCGTCAGTATGAACTGACAAGATTTGATGAAGGGGGATGTGAGACTATGGCAAAGACTGCTGAGAGTGTTCTGGATGTGATGAGGGGCTGGCTGGGATTCAGTGAGGCCAATGGAAAGTTTAAGGAGATCATTGATCTGTATAACAGTGTGAAGCCGCTTCCAAGAGGATATGCGGTGCAGTATTCGGATGAATGGTGTGATACCTGTGTGTCTGCTGTCGGGATCAAGGCAGGATGCAGTGATCTGATCGGCAGGGAATGCGGTGTTGAGGAGCATGTGAGGATTTTTAAAAAGATGGGAATCTGGATTGAGGATGGCACCATCACGCCGGAGCCGGGTTATGTGATTGTCTATAACTGGGATAAGGCAGCACAGCCGAATGACGGGTATAGTGATCATATCGGTTTTGTGGAGAAGGTTTCCGGCGGAATGATTACTGCTATTGAAGGTAACAGGGGTGAAAAGGTTGACAGAAGGGTGATTCCCCTGGGATGGGGATATATCCGCGGGTATGCGGCTCCACGGTATGAGAAGGCTGTGAATGGAACCGGCGGGAATACCGGTACAGGAAAGAAGAGTGTGGAAGCTGTGGCGAAGGAAGTGCTTGCCGGAAAATGGGGAAACGGTGAGGACAGAAAAAAGAGACTGCAGGCAGCAGGGTATGATTATGGGGCAGTGCAGGCGAAGGTGAATGAGCTGGTGAAAGGCAGTAACAAAAAGAGTGTGGAAACTGTGGCAAAGGAAGTTATTGCTGGAAAGTGGGGGAACGGCGAGGACAGGAAGAAGAGACTGCAGGCTGCGGGATATGATTATGGGGCAGTGCAGAAAAAAGTGAATGCGTTGATGAGATAGTAGAAAGCCTGCTGTTGCCTGTGGAGAAATCCGCGGATGATGGCAGGCTTATTTTCATATATATATTCGCGAAAATTACAAGAGATGATGGGAAAAAGTGGGAGTTATCAATGCATAACATATGAAGACCAGAATTATTGTTATAATTGAAAAATTTTGATACAATCATTTCAAGCAAAAGATCTGTTGCAAACTTAATGGAAAGAAGGTGATCCTTTGATTGGACACGGCATAGATGTACATTATGAGAATAATCATATAAACACTGTATTATTTCCTGATAGAAGAAATATATGTTATCATGCTGGAAATATGCTGTTAGAAATGGCTAAAGAGGAAACTAGATATTTATTGATTGAAAAGTTAAAAAATATGATTCATAGTTTTCCAGATTATACAACTTCTTTAAATGTTGAGAGTGTTACAAATGCGCTCAGGTGGCTGTATGGTACTGTTGAGTGTGAAGATTTACCTGTTGCAACGGAAATCTTTAGAAGCTGTTATTCTGAAATAATAAAGATGATACTGGAGGATGAAAGAGCTGTAATTGAGTGTAACTGTGTAGGAGATTTTTTAATGAAATGCTATCAAAAATTTAGCGAATATATGGGGATTTTTTGGTTTGGAGTGGACTCATTAGCAAATGTGAATAGCAATATTGAAGATCCTTTATCTGAGGAAATGGTTGCATCGATAAAAAAAGATGCTGACAGGATGTATCCGATTTTGGGAAAAAAATGCAGTAATCGGAGAGTGAAAAAAACAGAAGAATATGAAGTCAGAGAATGGACGACTTTTAATATAAAAATGCCTATACAGGTCTTGGAATTTGAATATTGCCGGATGAGAAAGACGGGGAATTTCCTAAAAAAATGTGCAAATTGTGAGAAGTACTTTATAGCGAAGAACAGGAAAATGATTTTCTGTGAAAATCCTTCTCCACAGAATTCGAATAGAAACTGTAAAGAAATAGGACCGCAAATACGGAGACAACAAAAGAGAAAAACAGATATGGAAGAGAAACAGTATCATCGCGATTACACAAGTAAAGCAATGGCTGCAAAAAGGGCTCGCGATAAGGGAGAAAGCGATGATCACTTTTATGATGAAATGAGAAGGTTATCGGAAGCATATAAGGAAAGTAAGAAAGGAATTAAGGATAATGGATGAAAAACAAAGTAGTTTAAGTGATGAAGTTATTATTGAAATTGTACATAGCATAAAGGATATTGTTATTGAACTTATAGACAGGGCATTTCCGAAAAAAGAAAATAAATAGGAGAAGCGAATGAAAAGATCAGAAATAGCAGAATTTATAGAATCAATGGAAGAGATTGGTGACAACTGGACGGAAGAACAGGTAGAAGATGTGTATGGTGATATGAGCCTTAAAGAAGCTCTGGCAGACAGAAAGGCTAGTGTTGGAAGAATGATAGATATTATTGGAAAAATAATTGATAAGTAAAGATGATGATAATGAAAACCTGTTATCGTTTGTAGAGATATCTGCAAATGGTAGCAGGTTTTTTATGGGATAAATTTGTGGTGGTATATCTGAGGGGAATATGGTAGAATAAAACAAACATATATTCGATTGCGCAAGGGCGGTGTATAATATTGACAAAGGCAGAGAAAATACAAAAAATTCAGAAAATATTGGAATTAAAGAATCCGCAAGAGAATCTGTATGCAGATCTGTTAAAGACAATGGGAGATCTGAAAACAAATTATGGGGATTATATGATTACAGAGCCGATTGACTGTGATGAAGAATTGGAACGAATTTCGGGTGCGGATTATGAGCTTTGTACAGCATTACTGACAATGCTGCTGAGAGAGGATCATTTTTCCAATGGTTCTTTCGAACGGAGATTTGCTGAGGGGCAGGTGCTCCGGTTCTGGTGAGGATGAAGGATGTTTTGAAAAATGAAACATAACTGGTGCAAGATAAGGAGTAGCGATTAAGATGCAAAAATTTTTTGAAAAAAAATTAGAAAAATATAATTGTAAATTTGATTTATTAGATGAACTTGTTGAAAAACAAGAGGAGGCAAGCAATTATTATGCATGGGTAAGAGATAATTATAAAAAATATTTTATAGGTGCGGATTCATTAACAAAAAGCAAATTTTGCATTAGATACTATAGAGCAAAAAAATTACTGTATTCTTCAGTTAAAATGTTAATAGAAGCTAAGTGCTCTTTAGAAAATGAATGCATAGTTGGATATTATTATTTGATATATTATGCTTTATTTCAGGCGATACAGGCAAATTTGATTATTTGCATTCATTATGATGATAATAAAGTTATTCAATTAACTCATGAAAATGTAAAAATATACTTTGACGAAGAATTCTGTAAGAATAAAAAATGTCCATTGGATGATGAAATTATCTCTTTAATTGAAGATTTAAGAAAGTTTAGAGAGTATTACTCTTATGCTATGCCATTTAATTTATCCGATAAAGCCATAATTGATATGGATAAGGTAGAATATTATATAAGCATCTGCATTCAGTTATTTAATTTGCATTGTTTTATTATAAGGAATGATGTAACTAAATCAATAGAATTTGATTACATAAATGAAGATGAAATAGAACAGTATTTTAAACAAGCATGCAATCGGCTTGGATATGATTGCTTTACAGATGAGGCAGATAAAAATTTTTGGAATGAGTATAAGCATATTGGTGGAATGGATATAATGCCGCCATCTTTGACATTTAGTCACGATTTTGATGAATTTGGTACATATGATAGTGATGTTTATGAGGCGATGAGAATACAAAGAACGCAACGATTGATTGCGAGAGCATTATCATTTTTTTATGATACTATAGGGGGAATATGAAAATATTAGTTGATGCAGATGCCTGTCCAGTTGTAAGAATCACGGAGCAGGTGGCAAAGGAAAAAGGAATATCGGTTACACTGCTGTGTGATACGAACCATGTGTTGCAGTCTGATTACAGTGAGATGATCACGGTGGGAGCTGGAGCGGATGCGGTTGATTTTAAGTTGGTGAGCATTTGCCAGAAAGGTGATCTTGTGGTGACGCAGGATTATGGTGTTGCGGTCATGATACTGGGAAAAGGTGCTTATGGAATCCATCAGAGCGGAAAGTGGTACACCAATGAAAATATTGACCAGATGCTGATGGAGCGTCACATGGCAAAGAAAGCAAGGAATGCAAAGAAGAAACATCATCTGAAAGGACCGGCGAAAAGGACTGCGGAGGATGATCAGCATTTTGAGGATTCTTTGAGAAGACTGATTGATTCCATAAAAAGTGAATAAAGTATATCAGGAAAAGCCTGTTGCTGTTTGCAGAGAAATCTGTGGATGGCAGCAGGTTTATTTTTTTTGTCCGGAAAGTCAAAAAATCAGGAACCAGGACTCCTTGGAACAGTAGGAGGTGGTTTCTGGATATGGGAAAAATTGAACTGATCGATACCGGCAGACTGACGGAGAAACAGGCCAGGCTAAACATGGAAAAGTGTGCAGAGTTTCTGGCAAGAATGATCCAGAAGTACGGGGATGTGGTTCTGGGGGAGATTGAGGAGAGAAATGCACAGCTGCAGGGAAAGTGATCGAGTGTGCCGGTGGTCTTTTGGGGCTGCCGGTCTTTTTGCACTATGGAAACCGCATAGGGGAAGGTGGACTTTGGGGCAGTTTTTTTGGTCGTTCTGCGAGTTGGCACAGACTGGTGATTCCGATATATTTTATGTACGGCAACCGTATGACGATGGGCAACCGAAATGAGGTGAAGATTTGAGAAAGAAATGTTACATATATACCCGTGTTTCTACGGCGGCTCAGACAGAGGGATACAGTCTGGAAGCACAGACAGAGCGGCTTCGAAAGTATGCGGACTATAAAGAAATGGAAGTGGTCAGGGAATACTGTGATGCAGGAAGATCCGGAATGAGTATCAAGGGCAGACCGGCTTTTATGGAAATGATGGATGACATTTCCTGTGAGAAAGAAGAGATCTCCTGTGTTCTGGTGTTTAAGTTATCCCGTTTTGGAAGGAATGCGGCGGATGTTTTAAATTCCCTGCAGTTTATCCAGAATTATGGTGTGAATCTGATCTGTGTGGAAGATGGGATTGATTCCTCTAAGGATTCCGGCAAGCTGACCATCACGGTGCTGTCGGCAGTGGCTGAGATTGAAAGGGAGAATATTCTGGTCCAGACAATGGAAGGAAGAAAACAGAAGGCCAGAGAGGGAAAATGGAATGGCGGACAGGCTCCTTTCGGGTATGATTTGGATTCAAGGAACAGCACGCTGGTGGTGAATGAAGAAGAAGCGGAGATTGTGCGGATCATTTATGACAAGTTTGTGCATACGGATATGGGGGCAGATGCTATCTGTAATTATCTGAACCAGAGAGGTTATACGAAGAAAAAGGTACGAGGGCATGAGCTGAATTATTTTGCCAGAGGGCTGATCATGAAGATTCTGGATAATCCGGTTTATACAGGGAAGATTGCTTATGGGAAGAATGTTACGGAGAAGGTGAAGGGAACGAGGGATGAGTACCGGCGGGTGAAGACTGATGATTACCTGCTGGCGGATGGACTGCATGAGGCGATTGTGGATGAAGAGACGTGGGAGGCGGCGAGAGAGAAAAGGAAGAGGACGGGGGTTAAATGGAATAAGACACATAGTCTTGAACATGAGCATATCTTGTCGGGACTTTTGAAATGTCCGGTATGTGGTGCTGGAATGGCAGGGACTGTGAGGAGAAGGAAGAATAAGAAATCTGGTGAATATAAGGATGACTTCTATTATAGATGTCAGCACAGGAGAAAGATTGATGAGGAACATTTCTGTGATTTTAAGCCATCACTGAATCAGAATGAGATTAATGCAGAGGTGGAGTGGTTCATCAGGGGAATGATTGCTGATGAAAGGTTTCATGAGTATATTGGAGAAAGATTGCAGGAAAAGGTGGATGTCTCAAATCTGGAAGAGGAACGGGATCAGCTGAAGGGGCAGTTGCAGCAGGTTGTCGGGGCGAAGAATAAACTGCTTGTGATGCTGGATGCTTTGGACGCAGGCGACAAGCATTATGCAAGAAAGTTCCAGGACATGCAGGACCGTCTGGATAATCTGTATGACAGGATTTCTGGTTTTGAGAATGAGATTGCCGATGTGGAGGAAAAGATTAAGGCAGCGTATGGAAGACAAATTAGTGAAAAACAACTGTACCAAATCCTGCAAAAGTTTGATATACTGTATGCAGAAATGTCAGATATTGAAAAAAAGGAATTTATGCAGTTGTTTATTGATGCAATTGAGTTATACCCGGAAAAGATGGATGATGGGCGCATCATCAGGCAGATTGATCTGGCATTTCCGGTGTATTATGAAGGTTTTGAAGGCGAAGCAATTCGGTTGCTCAACGAAAACACAGTCGAGACGGTATGTCAGTTAGTTCTGAGAAAACCGGCAGTACATATCAACATTGATGTGGATGTTGAGGAACTGGTGCAGGATAAAAGAGGGGCAGCAACCTATGATCAGATCAAGGATTACGTTCTTGAGCATAGCGGCTTGAAAGTCAGCAGTCTGTATATCGCACAGGTGAAGCAGAAGTACGGCATCATCGAGCGTGAGAATTACAACAAGCCAAAGTCTGAAAATGTCAAGCAGCCTCAGCGTCCGCCGGAGAAGGAAAAGGCAATCAGGGCGGCACTACAACATTTCAGATTGATTGAATAATAAGAAGTCAAGGCTTTCAGCTTAATGTTGGAAGCCTTGACTTTTTATGATGTGCTTCACCGGAAGCAGACGGAACAGATTATGTTGAGTACAATAAGTACGTAACCTCGAATGACTACATGGTTTCATCCGTACACAGGGATGCCAGCGTTGGAAGGTCTGTAACGATCAATCTGCCGCGGGTGGTAGATAGAATTCCTCTGCTTCGCAAGTCAGTCAGTTCACGTGTTATTTGAACCCGGCTCAAGCCGAGAATATCGGCAATATCTTCCTGTGTCATCTCAATGACCAGCCCAGAGTTAGAAGGTTGATTCATGGTCAGCAGGGACAGGAGATTACAGAGCTTCACCTGCGAGGGGTTAAATTCCTGATGGATGGTTTCAAAGAGAAAGCGGTTGACGTACATTGAGTACCAGTTGACAACACTTTCAGCCAGTGCGGTATTCTTCTCAAACATCGCTTTGAATTGCGGCACAGTAAACTCCAAAACCTCGATTTTGGAGAGTGCAGCAGTCGTTAAAGCCTGCTCAATACGGAAGTCATTTGTGTGATAACCGGGGAAAAGCGTCCCTGGTCCGTGGAAACTGATGATTTTTCGTCGCCCACTTTCGTGCTCGGAAAAATGAACGGATGCACCGGATACATAGTATTGGACACGATCATATGGTTGTCCGGGCTTCCAGAGATAGTCACCTTTCTGAAATATTCGCTTGGTGTGAGGCTGAGAAAGGAAGTATTCGTAAAAAGAGCGGAAGTCATCCGCAAAATAATATCGTGGTCTCAGCATGAAAATCACCTCATTCTCGGAAAGAATCATAATAATTATACCACAAGATAATGAACTTTTCTATGTGAGGCGGTAAAGAACAGGAGGATACAATGTATATTGTAATGATTACCGGCAGTCCGCACAGACACGGAACATCCGCACTGCTGGCAGATGAATTTATCCGTGGGGCAACAGAAAGTGGGCATACTATTTTTCGCTTCGATGCTGCTTTTGAATGTGTGCATCCCTGTATTGGTTGTGATACCTGTCGGTGTGGAAAAAAGCCATGCGTGTTTCAAGACGGCATGAATTACCTTTACCCGGAACTCAAAAAAGCAGACATGATCGTTTTTGTTTCGCCGCTTTATTATCACGGAATGTCTGCACAGATCAAAATGGCAATCGATCGGTTTCACGGGATTGATGACGATTTGGTAGGCACAGATAAAAAAGCAATGCTGCTGATGACAGCGGCAAGTACTGTCGAGAGTATTTATAATGGTGCCGTCGGCAGCTACATGGAAACTCTGAAATACCTCGGATGGAAAGATTGCGGAGTTTTGCTTACATATGGCTGCTATGGACGGGATGCCATTGAAAGGACAGACTATCCGCAGAAAGCATATGAAATGGGAAAGGCGGTGCAAAAAAATGATGTTGAATCAGCCGCTGCAAATTTGTGGAACAGAGGTCAAAAATCGCATTGTAGTTCCACCTATGTCTGATTTTGGAACGGTTGCTCCGGATGGATTAGTTCATCAAAGCCATATCGACCGCTATGAAACGTATGCCAAAGGCGGTGCAGGACTTGTTATTGTGGAAGCCTGCTCAGTTTTGAGAATGCCGGAAAACAGGGATACGCTCTGTTTGGAGAACAATGACTGCATTCCCGGAATGAAACTCCTTGCAGATGTCATTCATCGTTATTCTGCCGTTGCATTGGTGCAGATTATGCTGACCGGACTTTCTACGATGAAGGAGAACCGCATTGACGAAATTACCCGCACAGATTTTCTGCGATACAAGAACGCTTTTATTTCGGCTGCGTTGCGCTGTCAAACAGCCGGTTTTGATGGAATAGAACTTCACGCTGCCCATGGAATGTATCTGGATGAAGTCATCGAAACGAGTGAACGGATGGACGAATACGGAGGCAGCTTTGAAAACCGTGTCCGTCTGCTCACAGAACTGATTGCGGAAATCAGAGAAAAGTGCGGAAAAAACTTTATCATTGCTGTCCGCTTTGGCAATCCAAACTACGAAGAACTGCTGAAAACAGCAGATGCCGTTCAAGCAGCAGGCGGCGATTTGCTGGATGTATCTTCCGGTATGGGACGCTATCCGGATGTACCGATTGGATTCACGCATGACAGCAAAGTGTATGCTGCATCTCTCGTGAAGGCACATACCAAGCTGCCGGTCATCTGCGTCGGTAGTATCTTTACCGGCGATGAGGGCGAAGCGATTCTGAAAGAGGGGTTGGCTGACATGATTGCCGTTGGACGGGGATCTCTGGCAGACCCGGCGTGGGCAAGAAAAGCACTCGCAGGAGAAACGCCCAATCCCTGTCTGCGCTGCAAAAGCTGTATGTGGTATATGGATGGAACGTTATGCCCTGCAAGAAGAAAGGAAAACGAAAAAACATGGGCTATGAGGTAAAAATTACTGTTGTGAAAAGAGGCTATGAACTGGCTTTAGCAGAACGTTTTCTTGCCAATCCGCAAACAGGAAAATGCTCGGTTTTTCATGAAGGTCAGGAATTTCTGGTTACAAAAGAGAATTACAACAATTTTCCATACGAAAATCATTTTTGCACTGCTGCGTGGGATGTAATCAAAAGCAAAGTTTATGCGGCACTGCAAGGTGGAAATTTTTATTGGGCTGGTTGGATGAAAGACCAACAGCAACAAATCCTTTGCTGTGACGATGGCATTCGTCCGGTAGTTTTTCTACTGGAACAAATCAAAATCATACAGGGGGAATGATCGATGCAGGTGTTATTGGTAAACGGTAGTCCTCATAAAAATGGAAATACAGGATTAGCCCTTTCTATGCTTGATAACTTCTTTCAAGAAAAGAATATTGAAACAAAGTGGTTCCAAATTCCTAATCAACCATTGCGTGGCTGTATGGGGTGTAATGGCTGTAACGGTAAAAACCAATGCGTATTCAATGACGACCCTTGCAATGAGCTGATAGAGGATATACTGCAAGCAGACGGCGTGATTATTGGAAGTCCTGTGTATTTTGCCGCTCCAAACGGTGCACTGTGTTCTCTGCTGGATCGAGCCTTTTATGCGACCTGTACCAGAAGTCAGCTTTTCAAAGAAAAACCCGCTGCGGCGCTTGTCACCTGTGCTTGGGCGGGAGGAACGGCGGCGCTCGACCGACTCCATCGCTACTTTGTCCCCAGTCAAATGACGATTGTTTCCAGCAATGATTACACGGTATTTCAGGGAGACAGCTTGAAAAGAAAAGAACGCCGCGCCACAGACATTTTAATGACGTTAGGTGAAAATATAGCTTCCGCCATTCGGACTTGTTAGAAAAAGGAGAATACAAATATGGAACATAAAGTAAAGGTTACAGTACTGGACAAAAAGCTTTATCCGGAATTGCAGCAGGAATACTGTGCCGTACCGGACAGCGGCAAATGCCCCTGTTATAATGTGGGTGATGAGTTTCTGTTTTACCGCAACGATGAGAGGGATGACTTCTGGCACATGGGTGCGGGTACGCTGGTGAAGTCTGGCAAGCCAGACGAAGTCTGCCTGCTATCGCCGGGGACGGCACACTGCGGGACGGATGGTGTGCCGTTCTGTTCCGAAGCGTGGGATGCCATCAGTCGCTATATCTACACGGCGCTGCAAGGCGGGAGCATCATGCATGGCTGGATGAATGATGACAAGGTCATGATTGCCTGCTGCAACGATGGAACAAGACCGGTCATCTTCAAAATAGAGAGAATAGATTGTGAATGATGCCAATATAATTGAGGAAAATCAACAATCTATAATTCTGAGTGCGTACCAAGTCTGTAAAGCATGAGAACTAAAATGTTGTCCTGAATCTCATAAATGAGCAGTCAGTCTGGTTCAATGAGAGCCTGTGAAACTTTTTCTGTAAAATAACCATCATAAGGTCCTTCTATGATAAAATAAATATCATTAGGAGGTCCTTTTATTATGGCAAGACAATAGCACTATAAATGATGAATGAGCTTCATATGAAAAAATGTTAGGTTTTTAGG
>ENA-ORNZ01002580-ORNZ01002580.1-human-gut-metagenome-genome-assembly--contig:-NODE-2580-length-10950-cov-29.285452_pt1 | contig 10950 bp, 6 predicted proteins | sample MGYA00242124_ERZ509040 | MGnify/ENA primary metagenome ERZ509040 (study PRJEB26280, sample SAMEA2338733) | human gut metagenome | biome: human gut; feature: human-associated habitat; material: faeces... | reverse complement strand
CGTCCGAGCAGGTGCCGCACTTTAGTGTGAGCTGCCAGCATTATTCCTTTGCCGTTAATGCGTTTGTCGATGTGATCCGTGAGTTCGATGCCGCGCGCTACGACTTTACCCTGCGCGAGGAGCAGACTCACGAGATTATCGAGGACGTCGCGCATATGAAAAGCGAACTGGGCATCCTGTACTTATCCGAGCATAACCGCGAGGTTATCGAGCGTATGTTCGCCGCCAACGAGCTCGTATTCGAGGGACTCTTCTGCGCCACGCCGCACGTTTTTGTGTGCGCAGACCATCCGCTGGCGGGCCGCTCCAGCGTGACGCTCGAGGACTTGGAAGACTACCCGTTCCTGTCCTATGAACAGGGCAGCTATAACTCGTTCTATTATTCTGAGGAGCTGACCTCGACCTTTGAGCGTCGCAAGAATATCCGCGTGCGCGATCGCGCGACGCTGTTCAACCTGGCCATGGGCCTCAACGGCTACACGGTATGCTCAGGCGTGATCAGCCACGAGCTCAACGGCCCCGGCATTATCTCGATTCCGCTCGATGTGGACGAGTACATGGAGATTGGTATCATCACGCGCAAAAACACGACGCTCACGCGCTATGGCCAAGCCTATATCGACGCGATCCGCCAGCATATCTAGCCTTTTGAGCGGCGCCGTATTTAAACTTGGCGTCGTTCGATTTACCGCGAACGTCCCAGGATGAGGCTGTATTTCGAGCCACATGTCCCATTAACCGGCGCCCCCTCGCATTACCATCAAAGTGAGCCGCTATGCGAGGGGAGGTCGCCGTGGATCGGATATATACCGACAGCTGGCGTTTCCCCATGCCGCTTATGTGCACGGCATTCGAGCCGGGAACGCTCGAAAAAACGCTCGACGTGATGCTCGAAGATGACTATGGCGTTATCGCGCGTGCCGAGGCGCACTACTATCGCGGTTGCCCCGATGAGGCACGACGCCTAGCGGAGCCGTACTTACTATCGGATGACCTTTCGCTCCGTCTTTCGGCATGCCTGTTGTGCGCCTATGCAAATCTGTCGCTGAATCGCGCATTGGCGGCGCGCCGCTGCTTTGCGTACCTCGAGGAGACGGGGAAGGGCCAAAGGGCGGCAAAGGATCCACGCGCCCAGGCCTCATATATGCTGCTTGCGGCGAGCGCCTGTGTGCTGCTGCATTTTCCCTCGCCGGTGTCACGCGGCGAATTCGATTTATATGCATCGCTGCTGCCCGAGGGGCTGCGCCTGTTTGCAACCTATGCGCTGGCGCACCGTGCCTATCTCGACGGCGATTACGGGCGCTGCGTGGGTATGGCGGAGAACGCCTTGTCGATGAAGCAAGAAAGCTATCCCGTCCCTGAGGTCTTCTTGCACCTGATTGCCGCCGTTGGGTGGATTAACCAGCGCGAAGCTGACCGCGCGAACGCTCATTTTATGCGTGCCTGGCAGATTGCGCAGCCCGATGGCCTGATTGAAATCGTCGGAGAGCATCACGGGCTTTTGCAGGGCGTGTTGGAGTCATGCCTAAAGAAGGGCCATCCGCAGGAGTTCGCGGAGATCATCAAAGTTACCGAGCGGTTTAGTCGCGGTTGGCGTCGTGTGCATAATCCGGGGGCGGGCGCCACCGTTGCCGAGAGCCTGACCACGACGGAGTTCGCCATCGCTATGCTTGCCTGTCGCGGCTGGACCAACGATGAGATTGCCGCTCACATGGGTATCTCGCGTGGCACGGTTAAGAATCGCCTGTCGAACACCTATGCCAAGCTGGGCATAACGAGTCGCGCCGCGCTGAAACAGTTTGTATTGCTGTAGGCGGCTGGGCAGGTGCGCCTGTTTTGGACGAATAATTGAATCGGGGTCGTTCAAACGAGGCGCGGCCGCCGGTGGGAGGTCCGGCGGCCGCTTACCATGGGACGGTGCGCGCCCGAATTGATCGAGCGTCACGAGACTTGGAGTTACGAGCGCTTGCGGCTGGTAAAGATGCCGGCGACGACGGCCGCCATGCCCGTAATGGCAGCGGCGACGGCACCCATAATGGAAGCATCACCCGTGGCCGCGAGCGTGTCCTTGGCGTTGACATGCTTAATGGTCGCGGCGGCGGTCGTTACCTTAGGCTTCGACTCGGGCTTCGCCGGGGGCGTATCCACCGGAACGATGACGGCGCGCTTGGCGATGGCGTCGCTGTACAGGTCTGTAATCACGTCGCTGGCGGTGCCGATGGTCTGTCCACGCTGGTGCAGGATGTCATCGGTTTCGTTGTCAACGAAGTGTACGTCACAAATGCGTCCACCGTCAGGTGTTTCGATAATGCTGTCGACGATATTGATCGTTCCGGCAATGCTGCCGTCTGCACTATTCACCACGGCCAAGATGGCGGCGGTGTCGCCCTCTGCTGTTACGCGGCTGCGTGTGATGGAGATGGTTGCAGGCGTTAGGCCATCCTCGGTGAGAGCGAAGATGCCATACGTACGAGCGTTCACGTCTGGGTCAACTACGACAATGTCGCCATTGCCGATGGGCGGTAGGGGCTGGTTGCCTCCATCGTGGTTGATGTAGTGGGCAATGGCCTCGACGGTCGAGTCGCTGATAAAGATGCGTCCGCCGGGGCTGCCGGTGTCGTGATTGTACGAGTAGATTCCTGAGGCGTTTTCACCCTCGGCATAGGCGTGAACGAATGAGCCGTTTTTAATGGTGATGTCGCCCTCGTCGGTGAAGATGGCGGTGGGGCTGTCTTCGCGCGCTGGGTATGCATACGCTCGTACGGTCGCCGCATCAATGGTCAGGCCATCGAAGGCATATATGCCGCTGCCGAATCCCTGAGCGGTTAGCGTGCTGTTGGATACCGTGAGGGTTTCTTCGGCGACGATGCCGCAGTCCTGCTCGGAGCGTGCGTCGACTGTGCCGCCGCCGGTTACGGTTATGTCGCCGTCGGCAAGGATGCCCTCGGCGCCCGCGCCCTTGGCGGTGACAGTTCCTGTTCCGCTGATCGTCATATCGCCCTCGGAATACAAGGCGTTGCCTTCTGCTGTTGCCGTCAGGGTGCCCGTTCCGGAGATGTTGAGCTCGGCGCCCTCATTGGCACCGTCCACAACGGAAATGCCGTCGCCTTCGTCATTGGCAACCGTATTGTTGCCCTCGTAGCTCACGTTGAGCTTGCCGTAGGCAGCGATGCCTCCGCCGTTATAACCATTGAGTGTCATGTCGTCGGCGCCGTCCCAGGCCCACGTGCTGCCGTCGCCAGCTGCGGTGCCGGCGTTATAGGTGTTGCCGTCGACCTCGACCCGCTCCGCCGCAAACGAAATGCTCGGCATGAGCAGCGAGCTCACGGTAAGTGCACAGGTCAGGCCGCAAACGATGCGGCGGGTCACGCGGCGCCAGCTGCCACAGGTGAGAACGGTGCGCTGGCGCACGGGGGTCTCGGCGTAATGGAGTCCTGTAGTGCGATCGGTGCGGCGCGTGGGGGTCGTGAACGTGGTCATGGTCGCTCCTATCTCTCGCGTGGCCTTGTGCGGTCACCACTAAGCGTATGTGCGATAGGGCAGAGCTGCTAGTGCCATATGGGCACGAAAATGGCTATTTGCACTGGCGGATATGGGATAGTTTGGCTCTACGGTCCGTTGGTGTGCATATAGAAGTTTCCTATATCAAACCAATACAAAAGCATATTTTACGATGGCGGTAAGAGCGCTCATACTCTCTCTCGATAAAGCAATCAATTGCAAGGGAGATATCTATGAGTGCTTTAACCACGCTGAACGCGCCGTTTCGCGCCGATATCGTCGGCAGTTTTCTTCGTCCGCAGGTCGTGAAGGACGCCCGTGCCGCCTACGCCGCGGGTACGCTCGATGACGATGGCCTTAAGGCCGTCGAGGATGAGGCCATTCGCGACCTGGTGGACAAGCAAAAGGCCGCCGGCCTGCAGGCGATTACCGATGGCGAGTTTCGCCGCAGTTACTGGCACCTCGACTTTATGTGGGGCCTTAACGGCATTGAACGCCGTACCTCGCGTACGGGCTATATGTTTCACGACGAGGAGACCACGGCCGATACCGCCGTGGTGACCGGTCCCATCAGCGGCGAGAATCATCCGTTCGTCGAGCACTTTAAGTTTGTCAAGGCACTTGAGGGTGAGGGCCACGTTGCACGCCAGACCATCCCGGCGCCTATCCAGACGTTCTCTGAGGTCACGCTCGATCGCTGCGACGGCCAGCAGGAGAGCCTGCGCGCTGTCTACAAGACCGATGGGGAACTTGCCGACGCCATTGCAGCTGCTTATCGCACGGTGATTGCCGACCTGTACGCTGCAGGCTGCCGCAACATCCAGTTTGATGACTGCACCTGGGGCATCTACTGCGATACCGATTTTGTCGCCAAAACCGGCATGAGCCCGGTCGACCTGCAAAAGGTAAGCGAGCTGGGCGTGGCGCTCAACAACGCCGCCATCGAGGGTAAGCCCGACGACCTGGTCATTAACACGCACGTGTGCCGTGGTAACTACCACTCTACCTATGCCTTCGAGGGCGGCTATGACCCCGTCGCGCCGTACCTGTTTACGCATGAGGATGTCGATGCGTTCTATCTGGAGTTCGATACGCCGCGTGCCGGTGGCTTTGAGCCGCTCAAGTACGTTGCCCCCGGCAAGAAGGTCGTGTTGGGCCTGGTGACCACCAAGGCCGCTGAGCTTGAGGACGAGGATGCCATTGTCGAGCGTATTCACGAGGCTGCAAAGTATGTTCCGCTCGAGAACCTGTATCTGTCGCCCCAGTGCGGTTTTGCCAGCTGCGAGATTGGCAACAAGCTGACCGAGGACGAGCAATGGGCAAAGATCGCGCTGGTCAAGCGCGTTGCCGAGCGCGTTTGGAAATAGCGGTAACGTTCGCAGGTGACGGCGCGTGCGAGACATGGCGTATCGCGTACAATGGTTCGGATTGTATCGTTCGGGCAGGTTATCCGATATGCCCGATCGCCCTTCCATTCGAAAGGACATCCATGTCCCAGTCTTCGACGCCCGCCGTCACCGATGCCATCTACGATGCATCGTCGCTTGGCCGCCCGCGCATGTTCCTGCTCGGCCTGCAGCACCTGTTTGCCATGTTTGGCGCCACGGTACTGGTGCCCGTGCTCACCGGCCTCTCGGTATCGGCAACGCTTTTGTTTGCCGGCTTGGGAACGCTGCTGTTCCACTTCCTGTCGCGCGGTAAGGTGCCGGCATTTTTGGGCTCATCGTTTGCCTTTATTGCCGGTTATGCCGCCATCGCACCCAACGGCGAGGCCGAGCTTTTGCCCTACGCTTGTCTGGGCGTTGCCTGCGCCGGATTGCTCTACCCGGTGCTGGCGGCGCTCTTCCGCGCGTTTGGCGCCAAGCGTGTCATGCGTTTCTTTCCGCCGGTGGTGACTGGCCCCATCGTCATTTCCATCGGCTTGATCCTGGCAAGTTCCGCTATTGCTAACTGCCAGACCAACTGGCTTGTGGCTGTCATTGGCGTTGCCGTTATCGTCATCTGCAACATCTGGGGCCGTGGCATGGTCAAGATCGTGCCGATTTTGCTGGGCGTTGTGGTGAGCTATGCCGTTGCGGCTGCGCTCGGCGAGGTTGATTTCTCGGGCGTTGCCGCCGCTCCGTGGGTCGGTCTGCCCATCGTGTGGGACAACACCGTGTTTGCACTCTTTGGGCCGCAGTTCGATAGCGGTCTTGCCACGACGGCCATCATCACCATCATGCCGCTGGCCTTCGCGACCATGATCGAGCATATCGGCGATATCTCTGCTATCGGTTCGACTTGCGAGCGCAACTACATTGCCGATCCCGGTCTGCATCGCACGCTGCTCGGCGACGGCCTTGCCACGATTCTGGCTTCGCTCTTTGGCGCTCCGGCCAACACTACGTATGGTGAGAACACCGGCGTGCTCGCCCTGACGCGCGTGTTCGACCCGCGCGTAATTCGAATTGCCGCGTGTTGCGCCATCGTGCTTTCGTTCTGCCCCAAGTTCGCGGCTGTCATTGCGGCCATGCCGGCGTGTGTGATCGGCGGTGTGTCGCTCGTGCTCTACGGCATGATCAGCGCTGTGGGCGTCCGCAACCTCATCGAGAACCAGGTCGATTTCCAGAACAACCGCAACGTGCTGGTTGCCGCGCTGGTGCTCGTGCTTTCGCTCGGCATCGCGTACAGCACCGCCGGCGCCATCGTGTTGGAGCTGGGCGGCGTGACCATTTCGCTGTCCGGCATTGCCGTGGGCTCACTGGTGGGCATTGTGCTCAACGCCATCCTGCCGGGTAACGACTTTGAGTTTGATGTCTCCGAGCTTGAAGAGGCTGCTGAGTAGCAGCTGCGTTCAGCTAAAACAAGATATGGTGCCCATGCGTATATGCGTGTGGGCACCATTTTTAATGTGTCAGTATCCAGTGGATGCCGCGGGCCATGCGTAAGTCGGTTTGGGCAAAGTGATTGCCGGGGTTGAGCTCCAGCGTTGTTGGAATGCCGCGCTCGACGAGCAACGCTTCCATCGCGCGTGTGTCGTCGAGTACATGCCGCATCATGCGGTTGGGCGTCTTGGTTTCCTTTTTGCCGAGTGACAGGTAGACGGCTTGCGGGCTGCCGGCAAAAGGGGCCGTGCTGGCACGGTCGACAAAGTCGGGAAACCATAGCGACCCCGATGCGCTTGCGACGCGGTCAAAGGCGTCGGTTTGCCAGAGGGACCAGAGTGCGAAGAGGCCCGCGAGCGAGTAACCGGCAATGCCGCGCCAGGTGGGCGGCTGAGGAAGCGACGACTCCACCTGGGGGATTATCTGATTCAACAGCTCATCAAGAAAACCGGCAGCTTGGCCGCCGAAAGGCTCGGCATCGCGTACGGTCCCGTCGCATGCCCAGGGGCTCAGCTCGCGATTCCAATCGAGCCCGCCAATGGTGACGAGGGCGAATGGCGGACAGTCGAGCTCTCGGCAACACTTATAAACCTCGCTGCCGTCGCCCACGACCACAGGAAGGTAGATGACAGGCGCGCTTTCCGTATGATTCGAATAAACGGTTATCTGCTTTTGATGCGCTTCCATGACGGGCTTCTCTCAGTGTTGTGATATCGGCAGCCCCAATTGTCGCACGCCAGCGTATGCCGGTTGGGCTAGACCAAAGACAATCTCGTGCATCCCCTGCGGACGCATATGGAAAACGCCACCGCCGGAGGGGAGCTCGGCGGTGGCGTTGTTAAACGGTGCTGGGGCTCGGGGCCTTCGCGGGAGCTGCCATGTGCGCAGAGGCGTCTAAGAACGCTTACGGCTCGCCATGGTGCCTGCGGCGATAGCGGCTGTTCCCGCGAGGACGGTTGCCACGATGGCCGCACCCGAGGTGTCGCCGGTTGCCGCGAGCACGCCGGTAGTCTTGGCTTTCGTGGTTGAAGCCGCAACGGCCTTGGTCGGCTTTGAGCCCTCAGGCTTGGGGTTCTGCTTGGACTCCGCGGGCTTGCTTTCTGCGGGCTTGGTCTCGTCGGGCTTGGGGTCTTCCGGCTTGGCTACCTCGGGAGGTGCGATGGTCGTACTTTTGGCGACTGCTTTGATATAGAGGGAGTCGACCGTGGCGTCGCCCGTGCCGATGGCTTGGCCTGCCTCGTAGATGCCGTCACGGAGCTTGCGATAGTCAATGACCTTGCCGCCTTCGGGCGTCTGGATGGCGGCGTTCTCAATCTTGATGGTGCCGATTGTCTTGCCGTCAGCGCTCATGGCACGGGCAAAGATTGCCGCTGTATCTCCTTCGGCCGTTACCTTGCTGCGGATGATCGAGATGACTGCGGGTGTGACGCCCTCGCTGGTCTGGGCGATGATGCCGATGTTCTCGCCTTGGGGTTCGCGCCTCGTCTCGCCATCTTGGTTTTCGCTGTAGGGGATGGGGCCGTCGCCGTTCTCGACATAGCGGGCTATGGCCTTGACAACGGAGTCGCTGATGTAGATGTGGCCGCCCTTCTCGTTGGGTCGATCGTTTCTGGTGGAGAATGCAGCCGAAACCTCGCCTTCCGCAAACGCGTCCACGGTGGAGCCGTTCTTGATGTCGATGTCGCCCCCGTCAGTGATGAGGGCGATGGCCTGGCCGCCGTTCGCGCTGGTACGGACCGTCACGGTCGCGTGATCGAGCGTAACGCCCTTGTGGGCATAGACGCCATATTCAACACCGCTTGCGTCAAGGGAGGCGTTCGTGACCGCGAGACTGCCCTCAGTGTCGACGGCAAGATATCCCTCGGCGTTTGCCTTGACCTGGCTGCCGTCCGAGATGTTGATATTGCCGCCGCTCCAAAGGGCCTCACCATCGGCTGAGCTTGCCTCGACCGTCCCGCCACCCTTGATGGTGAGGTTCTTGTCGGCTCCAATACCCTTGTCCTTGGTAGCCCTGGCGGTGACGGCTCCGCTGTCGTCAATCGTGATATTGCCGTTTGCCCTGATGCCATCCGATGCACCCGTGGCGTTGACGTTGCCCGAACCTTTGATAGCGAGATCACCTCCGGCATTGATGGCATCAAACCCAGTGCTCGTGGCGTTGACGGATCCGGCTCCGTCGATGTTGATATTACCCGTGGAGAGGATAGCGTCCTCAGTAGATGTCACGCTGAGCGTGCCGCCCTCGTCGCCTTGGATATTGAGCTCGGCATTCTCGTTAGTGCCATGAGAAACGTTGATGCTTTCGATCCATTCGGCAGTGACGATGTTGGTTCCCGAGTAATTCACGTTGAGCTTGCCTGCGGCCTGGATCTCGCCGCCGTTATAGTTGTGGAGCTTCAAGTCGTCGGCGCCGTCCCACGACCAGGTACCGGCCTCGTCGCTCGCCGCGGTGTTGTACTTGTTGCCGCCGACCTTGACCCATTCCGCTGCGAGCGAGACGCTCGGCATGAGCAGCGAGCTCACCGTGAGCGCGCACACGGCGCCCGCGACGATGCGGCGCGTCACGCGGCGCCAGCTGCCGTGCGCGAGTCCTATGCGACGGCGAACGTCGGGTTCGGCAACATGGGTTCCGGCGGTAGTGTCATTGCGTTTGGGGGTCGTGAACAAGGCTGCCATGGTTGCTCCCGTTCTCATAGGGCCTATACGACTAGATTCAGCGTATCTGCTGGATGTTGCCGGCGGTAGTGCCGTTCGGAGGGCAAAATGTCCAAAATCCGGAAGAGGAATAAGCTGCGCGCCTACGCGTTGTCGGGCATTAATCACAAAGCGCGGAGCCGCTTGTTGCGACTCCGCTCGCGTGTGCGCCATACGAGTGCAAACAGGAAACGCCACCGCCGGAGGGGAGCTCGGCGGTGGCGTTGCTAAACGGTGCGCGGACTAGGCGGCTTTAAAAGTGTCGGTTCGTGTATGAAGAGCGTCTATGAGCGCTTGCGGCTCACCACGGCGCCCGCGGCGATGGCGGCTGTTCCCGCAAGGGCGGCTGCCACGATGGCTGCGCTCGAGGCGTCGCCGGTTGCCGCGAGCTTGCCGGTGGTCTTGGCTCCCGTGGCTGCAACTGCAACGGTCCTGGTTGTCTTCGTGCCCTCGGACTTGGAACCCTCGGGCTTGGTCTCGCCGGGCTTTTCCTCGGGTTTGATCTCCTCGGGAGGCACGATGACCGTGCTCTTGGCGACAGCGGCGTCATAGGGGGAGTCGATCGTGGCGTCGCCCGTGCCGATGGTTTGACCTGCCTCGTAGGAGATGCTGGGGCCGTACTCTTCTTCGTGGCGATAGTTAATGATCTTGCCGCCTGCGGGCGTCTGGATGGGAGCGCCTTCGATCTCGATGGTACCGATCGCCTTGCCGTCCTCGCTTATGGCAAGAGCGAAGATTGCCGCCGTATCTCCCTCGGCCGTGAGCTTGCTGCGGACGATCGAGATACTCGCGGGCGTGATGCCCTCGTAGGTCTGGGCGAAGATACCGATGTTCAGACCCCTAGGCTCAGGGATGACCCCGCCGCTTTGGTCGTTGCTGTAGTGATCGGGGCCATCGCCACCGGTCTCGACATAGCGGGCTATAGCCTTAACAACGGAGTCGCTGATGTAGATGTGGCCGCCAGCGACGTTTGGCTGGTGGTTTCTGGTAGAGATTGCAACCGAGAATTTGCCTTCCGCGAACGCGTCCACGATGGAACCATTCTTGATGACGATGTCGTCCCCGTCAGTGATGAGGGCGATGGCCTGGCCGCCGCTCGCGCTTGTGCGGACCGTCACGGTTGCGCCATCGAGCGTAACGCCCTTGTAGGCATAGACACCATATTCAACACCGCTTGCGTCAAGGGAGGCGTTCGTGACCGCGAGACTACCCTCAGTGTCGACGGCAAGATCTCCCTCGGAGTTCGCCTTGACCTGGCTGCCGCCCGAGATGTTAATGCCGCCGTCAGCCCAAATCGCCGCTTCTTCTATAGAGCTTGCTTCTACCTTGCCACCGCCTTTGATGATGAGGTCACTGCCCGCGGCGATGCCGTAGCCTTCGCCTCCTTTAGCGATCACTGTGCCAGAGGAATCGATGGTGGTCTCGCCCTTGGATTGGATGCCTTCGGTACCGCCCGTTGCATTCACAGTGCCCGAGCCCGTGATAGAGAGATCGCCCTTTGCCTCAATTCCGTCGGAAGAAGTGCTTGTGGTGTTCACAGTGCCTGGGCCAGAAATGGAGAGGTCGCCTGTGGATTTAATTGCATCGGCCTCGGCTGTCACATTGAGCTCATCCGAGCTCTTCGAGCTCGTTATGTTCAGCTCTGCCTTCTGGTTAGTGCCATCCTGCGCCTTGATGGCGGCTCCAGTGTAATCGGGCTCGGTTTTCACGGTGTTTTTGCCCTCGTAGGCAATGTTGAGCTTACCTGCAGCCAGGATCGCACCGCCGTCATAGCCGTTGAGCCTCATGTCGTCGGCGCCATCCCATGACCAGGTGCCGGCGGCGTCTCCCGTGGGCCCCGCGGCCGCTTCGTGGCGGACGCCGCCAACGTCCACCCACTCGGCCGCGAGCG
>ENA-ORNZ01002578-ORNZ01002578.1-human-gut-metagenome-genome-assembly--contig:-NODE-2578-length-10957-cov-4.555861_pt1 | contig 10957 bp, 8 predicted proteins | sample MGYA00242124_ERZ509040 | MGnify/ENA primary metagenome ERZ509040 (study PRJEB26280, sample SAMEA2338733) | human gut metagenome | biome: human gut; feature: human-associated habitat; material: faeces... | reverse complement strand
GTTGTCTCACCCTGGATCCCTCCGGGGCTCGCCACGTCCTCTTTAGCAACAAACCTATATCAAACTAATTATTTTACGCCTCAGCCAGCCCAAACGCATCATGCACCGCATTCATCGCCCGAACCGCATCCTCACTGTTCACCAGCACCGTGATCCGGATCTCAGAAGTTGCAATCATATTGATATTCACGTTCTCATTATACAGACACTCAAACATCTTTGCAGCCACACCCGGATTGGACATCATGCCGGCGCCTACAATCGAAAGTTTCGCAACCTCACAGTTATAGTCCACTCTCTCAAACCCAAGCACTTCCTGATACTCTTCGAGCAGTTCAATCGCCTCTTTCAGATTATCATGTGCAACCGTAAAGGAAATATCCTTCGTTCCCTCACGTCCCACAGACTGGATGATAATATCCACATTAATATTCTTCTTTGCCAGTGTATTAAATAATTTAAACGCACTACCCGGTGCATCCTTGATTCCGATTACGGAGATACGGTCTGCATCTTTGTCCAGGGCAACGCCGCTGATCAACATTCTTTCCATTTTCTTTACAACCTCCTTGACAACAGTACCTTCAGATTCATTCAGACTGGAACGTACCACCAGCGGTACGCCGTATTTTTTCGCCATCTCCACCGATCGGTTATGTAACACACCTGCTCCGAGAGTCGCCAGATCCAGCATCTCATCATAGGTGATCGCATTTAACTTTCTCGCTGTCGGCACCAGTCTCGGGTCAGCGGTGTAGACACCATCTACGTCCGTATAGATCTCGCAGGCATCCGCATGAAGCGCTGCTGCCAGAGCTACTGCCGTCGTGTCGGAACCACCCCTTCCAAGGGTTGTGTAATCGTTGTACTTGTTGATCCCCTGGAAACCTGTGACGATCACGATCTTACGGTCATCAAGCTCCCGGCGGATCCGCTCGGTATCGATCTTTTTAAGTCTTGCATTGCTGTAATTGCTTGTCGTGTGCATGGCTACCTGGAATGCATTCAGGGAAATGGCACGTACACCCAGTGCATCCATCGCCATGGCCATCAGAGACACCGACATCTGTTCCCCGATGGTAAACAGCATGTCCATCTCTCTCTTGGATGGATTTGGATTAATTTCTTTTGCTTTGGCAATCAGCTCGTCCGTGTATTTTCCCATGGCAGATAAAACCACTACCACATCGTTTCCGTTCTGATAATCACGGATGCATCGCTTTGCCACATTGAAAATGCGTTCTTTGTCCGCCACCGAAGTGCCGCCGAACTTTTTCACGATTAACATGTTTCTCCTCCTGTGTTTCTACGCAAACAGAAGCGGATCAGCCTGCTGTGGCGTAATCCGCTTCCTGCCTCTGCTGTATTTCCATTCGTGATACCCCCGTTTTCAGGCGCTCTCACATGGATATGCACTAAATGATAAACCCTTTTTTTCCATGCGTCAACCGCTTCCACAACGATTGTTTTCAAAGTTTTTATCCATTCTTTCCTGCACGGTCACATGTTTTTTCCACACGAATTTTCCCTGAAATCTTTGACTCGTTGTTCGCGTAAAAAATGACATGCCCGCAGTCCTTTTTCAGAACTGCACAGACATGTCATTTTCTCATTTTTCTTTCTTAGAAGCGAACCCTGATCATGCCGATAATGTTATCGAACTGTGCCGCTTTCGCTCTGTATTCTTCCTCTTTCATCTTAGAGGTAATAAATCCAAATTCTTTACCAACCTCTGCGACAACCTTCGCATCGATGGTTTCGAACACTTCTTCCACTTTTGCAAGGCTCTCTGTGTAGCTGCCTTTCATGCGGACGAAGAATCTGCTCTCTACCTGACTGACATCGATCATTTCCAGTTTCTCGCTGCTCCATCCCGTCATGATAAAACGGTTCAGGTGTTTGGCTGCATCTACCACATCAGCTACAACCGCGCTGGCTGTCGGCAGTTTTCCTGCGCCGCTTCCGTAGAACATCGCATCCCCCAGCATATTGCCATGGATCACGATCGCATTAAATACATCGTTGACGCTGAACAGTGGGCTGTCACCGTTGATCATAACCGGGCATACCATCGCATAGTATTTGTCCCCGATCCGCTTGCTGCTGGCCAGAAGCTTGATGGTTGCGCCAAATGCCTTTGCATAACGGATATCCGCGGAAGTGATCTTCGTGATTCCCTCGGTATAGATCTCCTCAAAATCCACATGATGACCGTATGCCAGAGAAGAAAGAATCGCGATCTTTCTGCAGGCATCCCAGCCCTCGATATCAGCTGCCGGGTTGCGTTCCGCATAGCCGAGTTCCTGTGCATTCTTCAGCACATCCTCAAACTCGGAACCATCGCTTGTCATCTTGCTTAAAATATAGTTTGTTGTTCCGTTTAAGATACCGCTGATCTCGTCGACCTCATCTGCGGTCAGAGAACAGTTCAGCGGCCGGATGATCGGAATACCGCCACCGCAGCTTGCTTCAAATAAGAAGTTGCAGTTTTTCTCCTTTGCGATCCGGATCAGTTCCACACCGTGTTTCGCAACCAGTTCTTTATTGGAAGTACATACGGATTTGCCGCTCTCCAGCGCTCTCTTAACGAATGTATACGCCGGATTGGTTCCGCCCATTACTTCCACTACGATCTTGATCTCCGGATCGTTGGCGATCACTTCGTAATCATGAACAATCTTTTCCTGTACCGGATCTCCCGGGAAATCTCTCAGGTCAAGTACATACTTGATGTTGATCTCTTCTCCTGCTTTTTTATTGATGCTTTCCTGGTTCCGGTTGATCACTTCCACCACACCGGATCCCACTGTGCCGTAGCCTAATACTGCAATCTGTATCATCTGTTTTTACTCCCTGCCTAATATTTTCAAATAATGTACACCTGTCTGCTGTTCCATCTGGCCGATCATATCTTCCGCGTCTCCGGCTTCCGGCAAAATCTCCACACTCAGCGTCAGCGTTGCGATTCCGTTAATTGGAATACTCTGATGAATGGTCAGGATATTTCCTCGAAATTCAGCAACGGTGCGCAGAATATCCGAAAGTATCCCCGGTTTATCATCCATCTGCAAAATAAAGGTAACTGTTCTTCCTTTTGCCTGGTCATGAAAAGGAAAAATATCGTCTTTGTATTTGTAAAAAGAACTGCGGCTGATGCCTACCTGCTCGGTTGCCTCCTGCACCGTGGTTGCCCGCTCGGAATCCAGAATCCTCTTGGCTTCAACCACTTTTAAGAGTACCTCCGGCACTGCTTTCTCTCTTACCACATAATATTTTGTCTTTTTTTCCATGTCTTCTCTTTCTTTCCTGTGGCTCTGCATGTTCGTATCAGAAACACATTTGTAGTCACCCAAAAGATATTACCATACATTGTCATCCGGTGCAAGAATTTTTTCACCAATGAAACAAAACATCTTTAGCATGTTACTGTTCACTCCGTGCCCAGCAACACGCTGCGCGATGCACAGAATTTATGCTGATCGCATAAATTCGCGCGATATGTCTCGGGTTTTCTGTGACCTCCGCTCACAAAAAACATCTCGCGGGATATTACCAGTGAACAGTAACTTTAGCATGTCTGAATCGTATAAAATATTACAGGCTCCGACCGCCACCACCGTGTGAGGTGCCACTGCCGGAAGTATGTACGGAACTCTGTCCGCCGCCACCTCCGGACGGTGGTTCCCGCGGGATTCTCCGCTGTGTAATGCTTCGATGGCGGAACTGATCATCCCTCCTCGTAAAATGCACCTTTGCCCGGCTCTCATACGGATACCGATACGTTTTTCTTTTTAACCGGTAAGATCCCAGAACAGCCGCTGCAAATCCTCCACCGCACAAAAGTGCGATCACAGCCGCTCCGATTGCTTCATAGCCCGTAATACTGCGGTATCTTGATATCTTTCCCGTCTCTGTATCATAATTATACTGATCCGAAGGAATGCCGTCTTCCAGATAGCTCTCTGTCTCATTCAGCATCTCCAGAATACCATCTGCATAATTCTTTGCTTTCAGATTATCGTATCCGGCATCGATCACCGCATCAATCCTCTCATCCGTCAGATACCGGATCATCTTTCCCGCCGTGGAGATCCACACCGAACCGTTGTCCAGGTCGATCAGATACAGGGCTCCGTCCTCCGCATATCCGTTATAGTCATAGTAATCATCCGCATACTCCTCGGAGGTCTTGCCTTCCGCATCTTCTGTCGTCACTACCACAAAATCCATGTTCCAGTCTGTCGTAAGTTCCACGATCCGATCGGTAAGTTCCTGTTCTTCCTCCTGTGAAAAAAGTCCTGCCTGATCATCTACCGTGGTTTTATCCGCCCACGCAGCCACCGGAACCAGCAACAGCAGAAGCATCAACAGAAGGTATCCCGTCTTTTTTCTCATTCTCATAACAATAATCCTCCTGCCAGTCCCAAAAGGAATACCACACCGGTGATCAATGCCGATACCAGACTCAGTTTCTTATAATCCACCGGAAGTTCTCCACACACCTTGCCGTTTTGTCCGTTGATGGTATAATAATAGATTTTTCCGTTTTTGCCCTTGTAGGTCATCACCCACACAGGAACCAGCGCATAACGCCACCGCTCCTGTCGGTTGCCCACCTGCTGATGAACCGGTCGTACCGTCGTGTAACCGCGCATATCATTTTCGAGCACTCTTTTTGCATATTGTTCCGTATCCCGTGCGATCTCCGCTCCGAACGCTTCTTTTTCAAGATCCCGGCGCTCTGCCTGAAAACCGGAGAGATAACCCATGGAAAATTGTTTTGCCGCCTTCCGGTCATACGGCTGCACACCTTCTACCAGCTTCCGGTTGGCTTTTTGCAGGGCGATCTTCGGCATATCGTCAAATTCCACATTTCCTTCCCGGTACACCCGGTAGAACTGTGTTTCCGTATATTCCGTATCACCGGTCCTCCAGGTGCGGACTTTGGTGGCTTCCGCCTCCATTGCGGCATCTCCCCGCCAGTCCACCATCCAGTATGGAAAATACACCCCGCTCATTTTTTCAATCTGTTTTCCGCTGAAGAATCCACGGGGAACAAATTTCTTCTTTTTCATATTCTGTAAAAAGATTTCCGCTGCTTTTTTCCGGTCTATCGCAAAGGGAATGATCTCCTGGGGCAGATACTTTCCGGAAACTCTTTCCGATAATACCACCGGGCTCTGACAATAATAACATTCTGTGGCCGCTGTTGTCGGATCCGTCACGATCTCGGCTCCACAGTTCGGGCATACATACACTACCGCTTCTTCCTGTTCCTGTCCTTTTGCAGAATCAGCCGCCTCAGATTCCTGAGACGGCTGTTTTCCTTTCTGCATCGTATCGATCTGTTCCTGAGAAAACTCAGAATTACAATAAGGACAGGAGTAGTTTTGAGTATTTGGATCAAATACCAGTTCGCCCCCGCAATTGGGGCATTTGAAACTGACTACCTCCATGATTTTCTCCTCATCTTTCTGTACGGATATACTTTCTTTATCTTTTCTGCATCTGTTCCTGCAAAAGTCTTATGGTCTTGATTTTCCACATTCACTGCAGAACTTTCCTGTATTCTTCTGTCCGCAGCTGCAGATCCATTCTCCGGTCTGACGGGGACGTCCGCACTCGCTGCAGAACTTTCCGGTATTCTGCTGTCCACAGCTGCAGATCCAGATATCCGGCTCATTCTGTGCACGATGTACTGTCGCTGCCTCTTGCTGCATCTGCTGGTTCCGGATCATCTGCTGCTGATTGGCCGCTGACATGGAAGCTGCCATATTGCCGCCCATCTGTGCGCCCATCTGCATTCCCATGAAACCCATGGTACTGCCGTTTGCATTGCTTCCTGCGGCTTCCATTCCTCTTGCAAAAGCTCCCTGCATATAACCTTCCCGAATGGACGGATCCTGGAGCATAGCTCCCTGATTTCTCATATTCAGAAGTTCCTGAGATTTGTCATCGTAGGACAGGCTCGCGATAGCTACCGCCTGGATCTCCATACCTCTGGTCTGTTTCCAGTCTTCATCCAGTGTTTCCGCCATATATTTTGACAGTTCCCGGCTCTTTGACTGCACATAGGAGATCCGCATACCATCTGCTGACATCTGATTGATGGAAGACTGCAATGCATCCAGAAATTCATACAGATACTGTTCGTTGATATCCGTGATCTCTACCTGACCTTTATTTTTCGGAATGGCTTCCACATAGAACTTGATCGGATCCGTGATTCGGATCGAATAAGTTCCGTGGGCTCTCAAAAATAATTCTGCATTATAAAAATTATCAAAATAGCTGATGGGGTTTCTGGTTCCGAAACGAATTCCTTTAATCTCCTGCAGGTTCAGATACAGCACTTTCTGTGAAGTGGGTGCTGTACCGCCAAAACGAAACCGGTCAAAAGAATTCTTCACCACATCGTCCAGACTTCCACTGAACATGGATGGCATAGAAGAATTATCCACGGTAAAATATCCCGGTTCCGCACTGTAATCCACGATCCGTCCGCCGTCTAACAGCATCATGAACTGTCCCTCATATACATGAATCACTGATCCATTAGAGATACTGTCTTTTCCACCCTTTCGGTTCGCTCCTTTTCCGGTGCGGATACCTGCAGTCAGTACTGTCTGATCTCCCATATTTTCCGGCTCGATGACTTCCAGCCACTGATCAGCGAGTGTTCCGCCAATCGTCTGTCTGATAGCTCTGATAATACCCATACGCCATTCTCCTTTTTTGTGTATTCCCGTCTTTCCGTTTTCTCAACAGTCATGGAAAGTGGAATCGTTATTCCATTTCTTCGGTTGCGTTCTCCGGCTGTTTTCCGCCAAGGGCAATCCACTTGAGATAGCCGTTGATAAACGGATCCAGATTACCATCCAGAATGCTGTCCACATTACCACTCTCCACGCCGGTTCTGTGATCTTTCACCATCGTATACGGCTGCAGTACATAAGAACGAATCTGATTTCCCCAGCCAATCTCTGTCACTTCGCCACGGATGCCGGAGAGTTTTTCCATATTTTCCTGCTGTTTTAACAGATATAGTTTGGCTTTCAGCATCTGCATAGCCTTGTCTTTATTCTGAAACTGAGAACGTTCATTCTGACACTGTACCACGATTCCGGTTGGAATATGTGTAATACGGATGGCAGAAGAGGTCTTGTTGATATGCTGACCACCGGCACCGCTGGATCGATACGTATCGATACGCAGATCATCTTCCTTGATATCCACATCCAGATCTTCATCAATATCCGGCATAACATCGCAGGATACAAACGAAGTCTGTCTCTTTCTTGCCGCATTAAACGGTGAGATGCGTACCAGACGATGTACCCCTTTTTCTGATTTCAGGTAGCCGTAGGCATTTTCTCCGTGTACCTCAAATGTTACAGATTTGATGCCTGCCTCATCGCCGTCCAGATAATCCAGAACTTCCAGGGTAAATCCTTTCTTTTCCGCCCATCTGGTGTACATACGGTAGAGCATTCCTGCCCAGTCACAGGACTCGGTTCCGCCGGCTCCGGCATTCAGCTTGATGATGGCATCTTTTTTATCGTATTCTCCGGATAACAGGGTTTTCATACGAATATTTTCAAAATCTGCCTCAAACTGATCCAGAATCTCCTGAATCTCCGGGATGACCGAAGCATCGTCTTCTTCATATCCCATCTCGATCAGAGTCTCCATATCGTCTCTCTGGCTTTCCAGATTTTCATAAATCTCCTTATCATCTTTCAGGCTTTTGAGTTCTTTCATCATTTCCTGGGAGCGTTCCGGATTATCCCAGAAATCCGGCTCTTCCATCTTTCTTTCCAGCTCTTCAATCCGCTTTTCCTTATTGGCCAGGTCAAGGGAATCCCTCACTTCCACTAAAGGTTTCGCATAGGAATTCAATATTGCTTTAAACTGATCTAATTCTACCAAAGGGAGCACCCTCTTTCTTCATACAATTTTTATATTCAGCAGCCGTTTTCCCTCTGCCGTATCGGTTCTGCACGCTTCCTTCTATACAGGCTTACGTCCACAGCACTGTTTGTATTTCTTACCGCTTCCGCATGGACACGGATCATTCGGGTATACTTTCTGCTGGGCACGGCGAACAGGACCTTTGACTTCTTCATCTTTGTTGGTTCCGGTTACTTCCGCTACCTGCTCACGTTCTACTTTCTGCTCGATTCTAACATGATACAGCAGGCGAACAGTATCCTGCTGGATGCCTGCGATCATCTCGTCAAACATCTCGAATGCACTCATCTTGTACTCAACCTTCGGATCCCTCTGTCCGTAAGCCTGCAGGCCGATACCCTGACGCAGCTGTTCCATATCATCGATATGATCCATCCATTTTCTGTCAATGACCTTCAGAAGTACCACACGTTCCAGTTCACGGATCTGCTCCGGCTCTGCAAACTCAGCTTCTTTTACTTCGTACAGTTTAATAGCTTCTTCTTTCAGGTTCTGTTTTAACTGATTCTTACGAATCCCTTTGACATCCTCTTTGGTGATTGTCTTCACCGGAATGATCGGCTGCAGAATCGTATTCAGTTCGATCAGATCCCATTCATCAGAATCCACCTCGTCACTGATACACATATCTACCGTATTTTCCACGGTATCGGTGATCATCTTACAGATTGCATCACGCATATTGTCTCCGTCGAGTACGCGACGTCTCTCTTTATAAATGATCTCTCTCTGTTCGTTGTTTACCTGGTCATACTCAAGCAGATTTTTACGGATACCGTAGTTATTACTTTCAATCTTCCTCTGTGCTTTCTCAATAGCGCTGGAAAGCATCTTATGCTCGATCTGTTCGTTTTCCGCAACACCGAGACTGCTGAATACGGACATCAGTTTTTCAGAACCGAACAGACGCATCAGATCATCTTCCAGTGAAATATAGAAACGGGATTCTCCCGGATCTCCCTGACGACCGGAACGGCCACGCAACTGATTATCAATACGGCGGGACTCATGACGCTCGGTACCGATGATCTTCAGACCACCGGCTGCTCTCGCTTCCTCGTCCAGTTTGATATCGGTACCACGACCTGCCATATTGGTCGCGATGGTAACTGCACCTGCCACACCGGCCTGTGCAACGATCTCAGCTTCCAGCTCATGGAACTTCGCATTCAGTACCTGATGTGCGATTCCCTCTCTCCGAAGCATGTTGCTCAGCAGTTCGGAGGTCTCGATCGTGATCGTACCTACCAGTACCGGCTGATTCTTCGCATGTGCTTTTTTGATCTCTTCCACGACCGCACGGAATTTTTCTTTCTTGGTCATATATACCGCGTCATCCAGGTCGACACGCTGAACCGGACGGTTGGTCGGAATCTCGATAACGTCCATACCATAGATCTCACGGAACTCCTGTTCCTCTGTCAGAGCCGTACCGGTCATACCTGCTTTTTTCGCATATTTGTTAAAGAAGTTCTGGAATGTAATGGTGGCCAGTGTTTTGCTCTCACGGCGTACCTTTACATGCTCTTTCGCCTCAATCGCCTGATGCAGACCGTCGGAATATCTTCTTCCCGGCATGATACGTCCGGTAAATTCATCAACGATCAGTACCTGATCGTCCTTTACGACATAATCCTGGTCACGGAACATCAGGTTATGGGCACGCAGTGCAAGGATTATATTGTGCTGGATCTCCAGATTCTCCGGATCTGCCAGATTTTCAATATGGAAGAACTTCTCTACTTTCTTCACACCTTCCTCGGTCAGGTTTACTACTTTATCTTTTTCATTGACGATAAAATCACCGGTCTCGATAATTTCCTCGCCCATGATAGCTGTCATCTTGGTCATCTCACCACTGGCTTCACCACGCTGCAGCTGTCTTGCCAGAATATCACAGACTTCATACAGCTTGGTGGACTTTCCGCTCTGTCCGGAAATGATCAGAGGAGTTCTCGCCTCATCGATCAATACAGAGTCAACCTCATCGATGATCGCATAATGCAACTCTCTTTGTACCAGCTGCTCTTTATAAATAACCATGTTGTCTCGCAGATAGTCAAAACCATCCTCATTATTGGTAACATACGTAATATCACATGCATACTGTTCCCGTCTCTCGTCATTTTTCATAGAGTTCAGGATCACGCCGACTTTCAGTCCCAGAAACTCATGGACTTTACCCATCCACTCCGCATCTCGTTTGGCCAGGTAATCGTTGACGGTTACGATATGCACGCCTTTACCTTCCAGCGCGTTCAGATAAGCCGGACAGGTAGAAACCAAAGTCTTACCTTCACCTGTTCTCATCTCCGCGATACGTCCCTGATGCAGAATAATACCACCGATCAGCTGTACCCGGTAATGCTCCATATTCAGCACACGTTTGGAAGCCTCACGCACCGTAGCAAATGCCTCCGGAAGCAGATCATCCAGCGTCTCTCCCTCTGCCAATCTCTCCTTGAACTTTCTGGTCTGATCCTTCAGCTCCTCGTCCGTCATCGCCTGCATAGTCGGCCGCAGCTCCTCAATCTTATCCACCAATGGCATAATTCTTTTCAACTCTCTGGAACTGTGCGTTCCAAAGATCTTTTCAGATAATTTCATCAATCTACTCCTATAAAATACAATTTATTTTTTGGTAACTGTTCAACACCTTCACAGTTACATTTCTTGTTACTATTTTCACTCTCCATAAAATTTCCCGGTGCATCCACCCTGGCCTCTTTCCAGTCTAATGCACCATGTTATATTCTAACACTTTACCGAAGAATGCACAAGTAAATTGTGCATCTTCCCCCCGTCATCCCTCACTCACATATCCCCTGCGGGCAAATTTCCCAAATATCTCCCAAATATCGCACCTATTCCACTCACCTTCCCTTTCCGGGTCAGTTTTTTCCACCGTCAGCCCGAGAGAGTTTGTGCCTGGGCAGGAGGCATTTTGCGGGCGCTTAGGGTAAGCTTTGAAATCCGACGCTTACGG
>ENA-ORNZ01002560-ORNZ01002560.1-human-gut-metagenome-genome-assembly--contig:-NODE-2560-length-11052-cov-15.383559_pt1 | contig 11052 bp, 9 predicted proteins | sample MGYA00242124_ERZ509040 | MGnify/ENA primary metagenome ERZ509040 (study PRJEB26280, sample SAMEA2338733) | human gut metagenome | biome: human gut; feature: human-associated habitat; material: faeces... | reverse complement strand
TACTCTTGAACTGATCTAACTCAACCACAGCTTCACCTTCTTTCTATATATTGATACAGGATTTCCTGCCTGTCTTATACAATACCATATGGGCATGGAAATTACAACGAAAACGTGGTCAGGGCGTAAATATCCCCTCTCCTGTGCTTCAAAAGCGGCAGCTGCTCACGGACTTTTTTTACCTCGTCCAGTTCCAGTTCCACAACCTTCACAGCCGGCTTCTCTTCCATCTCCATGAGGACTTTTCCCCAGGGGTCTGCGGCAATGGAGTGGCCCCAGGAATGATACCCGGCGTTCAGGTCTCTGGCGGGGGCAGCTCCGATGGTGTATACCTGGTTATCCACGGCTCTCTGGCGGAACATCAGCTCCCAGTGGAGGGGCCCTGTTGTCATGTTAAAAGCAGCCGGCGCGATGATCACCTGGGCGCCTTCGTCCACCATCAGCCTGGCAAGCTCCGGAAAACGGAAGTCGTAGCAGATGCAAAGGCCCATTTTACCAAATTCTGTATCAAAAACCGTCACCTGGTCTCCCGGTGTCAGGGTATCGGATTCTTTAAAATACTGACCGCCTTTTACATCAATGTCAAAAAGATGCATCTTCCGGTGCTTACCGATCTGATGACCATTTCTGTCAAAGACATAGGAAGTGTTATAAATATTGCCGGCTTCATCTCTCTCCGGCATACTTCCTGCTACGAGATAAATTCCGTATTCCGCTGCCAGCCTGGAGCATTTTTCCCAGGTATCTCCGCCCTCAATTTCGGCATATTCCGGGAAGTATTTGTTCTCGTAGGGGCAGCAGAACATTTCGGGCAGGACTGCCAGATCGATCCCCTGAAGCTCCGGGCTGGCAAGAAGTTCTGCTGCCTGGGTGATATTGCGAAATTTATCAGTATATACATGTGTCTGAAGAATTGCAGTTTTTATAATTGCCATATTATCATACCCCTTCTCTTACAGCGAAAATTAAGTATCTATTATATTGACGCAAGATGACTTTCTCATATGCAGGGCGAGGGAATGAAGCGTATCGGTGGCTACGGCGATTGACGACAACGCAGCATATGAAAAATCAGACAAGTCTATATGACGGTTACTTAATATTCGCTGCACTCTATTCCTGTGTAACAGAAATTCCAGAAAAAATAGCCCCACCGCATCATCAGGGTGAGACTATTTTTATCTTTATTCTCAGATCTTGGCAGCCTTACGTCCGCAGCACTGTTTGTATTTCTTGCCGCTTCCGCATGGGCATGGATCATTCGGGTATACTTTATCTTCTTTTCGCTGAACCGGTTTCTTCGGGCCTGCGCTGTCATCTTTGTTTGTGCCGGTTACCTTAGCAACCTGCTCACGCTCGATCTTCTGCTCCACATGAACATGATACAGCATACGTACAGTGTCTTCCTGAATGGAGCTGATCATGCTGTTAAACATCTCGAATGCGTTCATCTTGTACTCAACAACCGGATCTCTCTGGCCGTATGCCATCAGACCGATACCCTGACGGAGCATTTCCATATCATCGATGTGATCCATCCATTTGCTGTCGATGCATTTCAGAAGGACAACTCGCTCAAGCTCACGAAGCTGCTCCGGTTCCGGGAACTCAGCCTCCTTCGCTTCATAAAGCTTCACAGCCTCTTCCTTCACAATGTGCTTAATCTCATCTTTCTTATGGCCTTTTACCTTCTCTGCGGTCAGCGGGTGGATCGGAATGATCGGAGTGATCGCAGTGTTGAACTCATTAAGATCCCACTCAGAAGAATCCATGTCATCGGAAAAGCACATGTCTGTCATGCTGTCTACGATATCTGTGATCATCTTGTAGATGGCATCACGCATATTCTCACCGTCAAGTACCTGGCGGCGCTCCTCATAGATGATCTCTCTCTGCTCATTGTTAACCTGGTCATAGTCGAGAAGATTTTTACGGATACCGAAGTTGTTGAACTCGATCTTCTCCTGGGCTTTCTCGATAGCATTGGAAAGCATCTTGTGCTCGATCTGCTCATTCTCCTCAACACCAAGGGATGTGAACACCTTCATCAGTCTCTCGGAACCGAACAGACGCATCAGGTCATCCTCAAGGGAAATGTAGAAACGGGATTCACCCGGATCTCCCTGTCGTCCGGAACGTCCACGGAGCTGGTTATCGATACGTCTTGACTCATGACGCTCGGTACCGATGATCTTCAGACCGCCGGCCTCTCTTGCCACATCGTCAAGCTTGATATCGGTACCACGGCCTGCCATGTTGGTCGCGATGGTAACGGCATCTGCCTGTCCTGCCTGAGCTACGATCTCAGCCTCAAGCTCATGGAACTTGGCATTCAATACATTGTGGGGGATTCCCTCTCTCTTCAGCATTCTGCTGAGAAGCTCGGAAGTCTCGATGGTGATCGTACCAACCAGTACCGGCTGATGTTTTGCGTGCGCTTCCTTAACTGCCTCTACAACGGCGTTGAATTTCTCTTTCTTTGTCATGTAAACAGCATCATCAAGGTCTTTACGCTGTACTACACGGTTGGTCGGGATCTCTACAACGTCCATGCCGTAAATATCACGGAACTCTTTTTCTTCGGTAAGGGCTGTACCTGTCATACCGCCTTTTTTATCATATTTGTTGAAAAAGTTCTGGAAGGTAATGGTTGCAAGAGTCTTGCTCTCTCTCTTAACCTTCACATGCTCTTTCGCCTCGATTGCCTGATGAAGACCATCGGAGTAACGACGGCCCGGCATGATACGACCGGTAAACTCATCAACGATCAGGATCTCGTCATCTTTTACAACATAATCCTGATCCTTGTGCATCAGATTATGTGCACGAAGTGCAAGGATGATGTTGTGCTGGATCTCCAGGTTTTCCGGATCTGCCAGGTTCTCGATATTAAAGAATTTCTCAACCTTCTTGATACCCTGCTCGGTAAGGTTGACGATCTTATCTTTCTCATTTACAACGAAGTCACCGGTCTCGATAACCTCCTCACCCATGATGGCTGCCATCTTGGTCATCTCATGGCTGGCCTCACCACGCTCCAGCTGCTGTGCAAGGATATCGCACACCTCATAAAGCTTGGTGGACTTGCCGCTCTGTCCAGAAATGATCAGAGGTGTACGTGCCTCATCGATCAGGACAGAGTCGATCTCATCGATGATACAGTAGTGAAGATCTCTCTGAACAAGCTGTTCTTTATAGATGACCATGTTGTCACGAAGATAATCAAATCCAAGTTCGTTGTTTGTTACGTATGTGATGTCACATCCGTATGCCGCACGACGCTCTTCCGGCTTCATGTCGTTAAGTACCACGCCTACAGTCAGGCCAAGGAACTCGTGAACCTTACCCATCCACTCAGCATCTCGTTTTGCCAGGTAGTCGTTGACGGTTACGATGTGGACACCTTTTCCCTCAAGGGCATTCAGATATGCAGGAAGTGTGGAAACAAGAGTTTTACCTTCACCTGTTTTCATCTCGGCGATACGGCCCTGGTGAAGGATGATACCACCGATGATCTGTACACGGTAATGCTCCATTCCAAGTACACGCTTGGCTGCCTCACGTACGGTGGCAAATGCCTCCGGAAGAAGATCATCCAGTGTTGCACCTTCTGCAAGACGTTTCTTATATTCTCTTGTCTTGTCTCGTAACTGCTCATCCGTAAGCTGCTGCATCTGAGACTGATAGCTCTCGGTTTTTTCAACCAGCGGCATGATACGTTTTACCTCACGCTGGCTGCGGGTTCCAAATACTTTTGAAAAAACATTCATGTTTCTGCTCCAATCATTTTATTCGAATAAGACTGCTGTCTCTGATCTGTCCAATTTTGGATCATTCCAGTTCTCTGTTGATATCCGTTATACTGGATCACATATGGTATATATTCTACCACTTTCCTGTTATAAAAACAATGAACAATTATTTAACAAATCATGTCAGGAACAACAGAGTTATTGTTCACTCCGTTCTCAGTAACACAATAGAAAATATCCCGCATAGGATCCTGTTTTCGAGGATCCCGCGGGATATTACAGATCTTATTTTCTTACTTTTACATTTTTCACACTGCTCCAGGCACCGTAATATGTCTTTCCGCTCACTTTTTTTGTATGCACGGATACGAACATAATAAGTGCTTCCCTTTTTCAAACCGGAAAGTGTTCGGGTCAGTGCACTGGTGGACACTGTTCTGGCCCCTCTCATGGACCTTGAGGCCGCATACTGGATCTGATAGCCGGAAGCGCCAACTGCTTTTTTCCAGCGGACAGTCAGCTTCCCGGAAGCCTTGCTGGACGGTTTGTACTGCACCGGAGCTGTCAGGCGGACGATCCTGCTACCGTTTTTGTTATAAGCACTTAAAGCAGAGCCCTTGTATGCACGGACTGTATAGGTATACATGGTTCCTGCTTTTACTGATCCGTCTGTATAGACCAGCGTATTGCTTCCGCTTACGGTAGCGATATTGACCCACTTGCTGCTGTTTCCGGTCCTTCGATAGATCTTATAGCCGGAAGCATTTGCAGCTTTTTTCCATTTGAAGACGATGCCGGCAGGGCTGTTGGAAGTGCCGGATAACCCGGGCGTGGTAAGCTTTACCGTTGTAATGGCCGCGGAACGGAACTGGTATCTGACGGATTCGATTCTATCTGTTTCCTGCCATTGACCACCTGTGTAAGTATATTTTGCGAAAAAGACATACAGATTATAGGTTGCCGCCTTATTGATTCCCTTGGCAGAACCGATCTTCCATGCTGTATGCATCTGACTATATGTCGGATTAGTGGCTGTACTCCAGTAAACAGGCACCCACTTCACATCTCCAGGCCCGGGATTTGTATTCGTAGTTCCCGCACCGATCACAGTAAACTCATAAAATGTATTCGGAGTAAATTTCAGCGGAGATTCCAAACCTCTTAAAACACTATCTCTGGAATTATATACTTTCGGTGTATAGGCTGGTGTCGGCGTTACATCATATTTCGGGCGGGTCCCCCTGTAATTTAGTTTTAATTTTTTCAGGTTGCTGGTTCTTCCGTCTGAACCCAATACCTTAAGATACAGATCAAATTCTTTCTCTATATCCAGATTCTTAAGATATATCACAAAGCTTCGGTCTGTAGTAACCGCCACATGAGAGTTTCCCATATCAAGCTTCGGAACATCAGATGTTCCGTCCTTTTTTCTCGCTGCAGCTTTGTAGTAACAGGCTCCGTTTGCATCAACTTGCAGTGTCACGTTTACAGAACTGCGGCTTACCCATTTTTCTCCGGTCCATTTTACGTTTATTTTGGGCACCGGTGTTGGTGTCACTGTCGGTGTCACTGTCGGCTCAGGATCCGCTGTCGGTGTCACTGCCGGTGTCACTGTCAGCTCCGGATCTGACGTTGACGTAGCTTCTGCGGTTTCTTCTTCCATACTGTCTTCTGCAGGCTGCTCGGTCTCTCCCATAGGCTCTGTAGTTTCCTCTGCTGAAAACATCTCCTGGCTGTTAGCAGCATTTTCTACGATTTCTGCATCACCGCTGCCAAACTCTGCAGCCATACCGGTTGCCGGAAGCAACGTCACACAAAGCGCGGCACTTAAAAAAAGTGCCAGAACTTTTTTCTTCATTTACCTTCCTCCTCGCATATGTCTTCATTATATAATTCTCCCCTATTGCTTGCAACAGAAAAGAAGCCTGATTTTGCTGTGACATAAAAGGCTCCGGAAACCTGCCGATTTCTCACACAGATTCCCGGAGCCTTCCATTCAATATTCAGTTGTGATAATAAAATCCCCTATCAGAACTCTGGTTCGATCAGTCCGTAAGTATTTCCTTTACGTTTATAAACTACGTTAACCTGCTCTGTCTCAGCATTAAAGAATACAAAGAAATTATGTCCGAGAAGCTCCATCTGTACGCATGCATCTTCCGGATACATTGGTTTGATCCCGAATTTCTTGGTACGGATGATCTTAACTTCCTCATCCTCTTCATAATCCTTATCAAGGTATGCCTTCTGGAAGTTTGTGGATTCCTGCTGCTTGTCAACGATCTTGTTCTTGTATTTACGAAGCTGACGCTCAATTACCTCTTCAACCAGATCGATGGATACATACATATCATTGCTTACCTGCTCGGAACGGATAATGTTACCTTTCACAGGGATCGTTACCTCGATCTTCTGGCGATCCTTCTCAACGCTTAAGGTTACTGAAATCTCAGTTTCAGGAGTGAAATACCTTTCAAGTTTACCAAGCTTGTCCTCAACAGCTGTTTTAAGTCCTTCGGTTACTGCTATATTCTTTCCACTAATAATAAATTTCATGACTTCCATCCCCTTTGCTGTTTTATGTTGCTATTATAACATATTAAATTGAATTTTAACATCACTTTTCAAAAATTTCATAAATTTTTTCCAAATTTATTCGATATATTCCTTCAAAATGTTTTTTTTGTCGTGAATGCGCAACTATTAGAGTATTTCATCTAATTAATTCATTACAAATGTATATCTGCACACCAGTGCCAGAAGATTGATGGGACAAAAGCATCTGCTTCACTATTTGTATATACTATTTCATTTTAGCCAGAGCTTCAAAGGGTATACTTCCGCCAAAAATATCCAAAGCACTGCCAACAGTCACATCCAGTCTGCCCTGACCTGCTTTTCGAAGCTCTTCAATATCTGCCATAGAACCCACACCGCCTGCATAGGTCACCGGATGGGCTATATATTGTCCCAGAAGCTTTGCAAGCTCTGTTTCCACACCTCGGGCCTTTCCTTCCACATCCACTGCATGGACCAGAAATTCGTCGCAGAAGCTTCCAAGCCTTTCCATCAGCTCCGGTGTCACGATCTCTTCTGTAAATTTCTGCCATCGGTCTGTGACAATATAATATTTGCCATCTTTTTTGCGGCAGCTCAGGTCAAGTACAAGATGTTCTTTCCCTGCAGCATCACGGATCTTCTCCAGATTTTCCCAGGAGATCACTCCGTTTTTAAACACATAGGAGGTTACGATCACGTGGCTGGCGCCAGCCTCCAGATATTCTGCCGCATTCTCCGGGCAGATGCCGCCTCCGATCTGAAGCCCTCCGGGATATTTTCCCAGAGCCTGAAGTGCCTGGGCTTTCGTTGCTTCATAGTTCGGGGAATCCTTTCCGTTCAGAAGGATCACATGACCGCCCTTTAATCCTGCCTTCTTATAAAGCTCTGCATAGAATGCCGCATCCTGCTCTGACACAAAATTTTCTGCCGCCTGATCCCCCTGATCCTTCAGGCTTCCTCCTACGATCTGTTTTACCTTTCCGTTATGTATATCAATGCATGGTCTGAATTTCATAATCCTGTCCTCCATTTTCTTTCCATGCACTGATAATAGCATCTGAAACAGTTTTATGCAATGCTGTGGTAAAATATCTGTTATCTTCCTTCTACCGCATTTCCCACTGCGTTTCCGATATCATCCACTGCATTACCTACACCGTCGCCAAGGTCCTTTACACTGTCACCCAGCTCACCGGATACAGTTCCGTCATTTTCGTTTCTGTCAGCATCCGCAGCTCCGGGTGCTGCTGTCCCGTTATTTCCATTTCCTGCAGGCGTCACGGTAATATTTCCATCGGACATCTCATTGTTATCCGTGCCGGAATCCTTAATGCTCTCTCCATTGTCCTTCACACCGTCATTGTCTGCTTTTTCTTCCATAGTTTCATCTTCTGCGGCAGTATTTTCGTTTGTATCTTTTTCCTTATCCTTCATGTTTTTATCTTTTTCATCCACTGTTTCATCCGCATTGTTTACCTCTGTGCCGCAGGCTGTAAATGTACACAGAGACAGGGTAAGCAAAGTACCAAAAAGAATCGCCTTCCATTTTTTCATATGATCTTCTCCTTTTTCTGAAAAATTCTGTATTCCTAATATGGCACTTTTTCCGCTATCCTATTCTGGGAAAAATTTCAAAAACCGCAATTTCATCCAAAAAAGACGGGGTCCGATCTTACACGAACCCCGTCTGTATTACCTGTAATTTTATTCTGTTGCGGCTCAATCTGTCAGGATCAGCCGATCACGTCACTCATATCATAACGTCCTGCCGGTTTGCCTGCAAGAAATTTGGCTGCTTCTACAGCACCTTTTCCAAAAATAGCCTTGGAATATGCAGTATGCTTGAACTCGATCACTTCGTCCTGACCTGCAAAAATTATCTCATGCTCACCTACGATAGTTCCGCCGCGAACTGCGGAGATACCGATCTCCTTATCATCGCGTTTTTCACGTTTCTGGCTGCGGTCATATACATAATGATACTGATTATCCATAGCTTCATTAATGCTGTCTGCCAGCGCAAGTGCAGTACCACTTGGTGCGTCTAATTTCAGGCGGTGATGTTTCTCTACGATCTCCATATCAAAGCCTGCAGCTGCAAGAACCCTGGCTGCGTCCTGAACCAGCTTCAGAAGTGTGTTGATACCAAGAGACATGTTTGCGGATTTCAGCACTGCTACCTTTCGGGATGTTTCTTCCACTTTTGCAAGCTGCTCCTGGCTTAAACCGGTACTGCACAGAACAACCGGGATCTGGCGTGCCGCGCTGTACTCAAGAAGCTTGTCTGTTGCCTTTGCGGAAGAAAAATCAATGATCGCATCTGCCTCTACCTGACATGCGTCAATATCGGTAAATACCGGATAGCTGTTTTTTCCCTGATCTGCAATATCAATACCTGCTACGATCTCAGCATCCGGATCTTTCTCCACAATGCCGCTGATGACATGGCCCATATGTCCGTTGCAGCCGTGCATGATGATTTTTACCATAGTATATTCTCCTTTACCTTTCGCTTACAGTCAGATCACTTAGCAAGCTTAAGGCCGAATTTCTCGATCTCTTTTGCAAGAGCTGCCTTTGTGTCCTCTTCCATCTCGCAGAGCGGCATACGAAGCGGCCCTACGTTCATTCCCATAAGATTCATAGCTGTCTTAACAGGAATCGGATTTACTTCGCTGAACAGCGCATTGATCAGCGGAAGAGCTTTCAGCTGATCCTCTGTTGCTCCCTTGGTGTCGCCGTCGAAATATTTCATAACCATGTCATGTGTAAACTTCGGTGCAACGTTGGAAAGTACGGAAATAACTCCAAGTCCGCCAAGAGAAAGAATCGGAAGTACCTGATCATCATTTCCGGAATAAAGCTCAAGCTGTCCGTCTGCCAGAGACATCATCTTGGCGATCTGGGAAAGATCTCCTGTTGCTTCCTTGATTCCGACAATGTTCTTTACATTCTTTGCAAGGTAAGCTGCTGTAGCCGGCTGGATGTTGCAGCCTGTACGGCTCGGTACGTTGTACATGATGAGCGGAGTTTCCGGAACTGCATTGGCAATTGCTGTGTAATGAGCGATAAGACCCTTCTGTGTAGCCTTGTTATAGTAAGGTGTTACAATAAGAAGAGCGTCTGCGCCATAGGAAGCTGCTTCCTTGGACATCATGATCGCTGTCTCTGTACAATTGGAACCTGTTCCTGCGATAACAGGCACACGTTTGTTAACTTTATCAATTGTGAACTTAATTGTCTGAAGATGCTCTCCGTGTGTCAGAGTAGAAGATTCTCCTGTTGTTCCACAGATAACGATGGCGTCTGTGCTGTTCGCGATCTGATCCTCAAGGATCTCCTCAAGTTTCTCAAAATTCACTTTACCGTCTTCATGCATAGGTGTTACGATTGCAACGCCTGTTCCTTTAAAAATTGCCATTTGTCTTCCTCCTTCTTTCTTCTGTGAAATATTGCTTATTCCCGTTCCTGGTCAGTCAGCTCTGTTGTTATCGTGGTAATACTATCCACATAGGGCTTCAAAGCATCCGGAAGCCAGCGTCCGGTCATAATTATATGCATACTTTCATCCTTCTGCTTAAGCATATCGATGATCGTCTCAACTGGAGCGATTCCTTTATCCATAAGCCCGAGGATCTCATCCAGCAGCAGAAAATCACACTCTCTGGTAGCAATTACCTTCCGTGCGAAATTAAGGCCATTGAGAATATTGGTTCTCTCTTCTGCCTTTTCCTGCTCACTCAGGTCATTATAGCAGGTGTCCATTTTTTCGAAACGGAAAATCTTGAAATCAAAATTATCCAGTTCCTCAAGGAAATCCAGTTCTCTGCGTTCCCTGCCCTTGAGGAACTGTATGATGATCACACTTTTTCCCTGTGTAGCAAAGCGCAGCCCCCGGCCTACAGCCAGAGTTGTCTTTCCTTTCCCGTTCCCGCAATAAACCTCTGTTATTTCTCTTTCCATGATTTTTCCTCTTACTGTTAGTGAAACCGGTAATTCCCCATTTTTCTGATTTTTTTAATATTACCGCAGATTGGCTGGAAATGCAAGTGTTACCTTAATGTTCTCACCACTATTCCAAAATATATCCAATGTTACTCAACATATTCCAATTTACTCACCGAAACTTCATAGGCAATCCTTTTTTCTGTTTCGTTTTCACTAATCCGTTTCATGTACTCCCTGCTCTGGATCCTGCCCCAGATCAGTACATGCCCGCCTACTTCAAAAGCAGAAGCATATCTGGCATTTCTTCCCCAGCATATACATGGTATGTAATCGGATTTTCCGTAAGGTCGATTGACTGCCATCAGAAGATCTGCGATCTCTCTTCCCAACGGTGTTTTTCTGTATACAGGCGGTTTACAGATATATCCGTCCAGAAAGATCTGATTGACCGGCACAGTTTCTTCGTCCTCCCCCACAAACTTCACTTCCCGGGCAAAGACTGAAAGCACAAGCCGGTTTCTCTTTTCTTCATGACGGTTATAGGATCGGAACTGTCCGTGGATCTCGATATATTCTCCCACATAATCCTGTGTGATATCGATCAGCCGCTCAGACACCATCACCGGGATCCTGTCCTCCGAATCGCTGAGACGTTTTACCAGGATATCCATCATGTAAAATCCTTCTCCAAAGACCTGATGGCTGAAAGTAAACCCCGTAGCGATCCGTCCCATAACGGATACCTGATTGTTTTCAATAATTTTATCTGCCATAATAAGTAGCTCTCCTTCCT
>ENA-ORNZ01002528-ORNZ01002528.1-human-gut-metagenome-genome-assembly--contig:-NODE-2528-length-11221-cov-2.092065_pt1 | contig 11221 bp, 8 predicted proteins | sample MGYA00242124_ERZ509040 | MGnify/ENA primary metagenome ERZ509040 (study PRJEB26280, sample SAMEA2338733) | human gut metagenome | biome: human gut; feature: human-associated habitat; material: faeces... | reverse complement strand
CATACTGCGTGGACCAGATTTCCATCGGGTCCTGCTCGACCCATCCCTCGTGCGGATAATGCTGGGTCAGCTCATGCTGCCGGATGGCGAGAATATTCTGTTCGCTGTCAAATAAGATCGCTCTCGAGCTTGTCGTGCCCTGATCGAGCGCCAGTATATATTTTCCCATAGCGGAAACTCCTTTTTACTCTTTGCATCTATCATACCGTTGCGGATGTGGATTGTCAATCACTGCAAATTTGACGGTGCGGTGCATTTTGTGGTAAAATCAGTGCGAAAATGCATAGAAGAAGGGGATTGCATGAGAATTTACGAATACGGCGAGCCGAATGCGAAAAACGTGCTGCTGCAGCCGGTTGGGGACCACGACCTGCCAGCCATCGAGAACGAAATTCGAGAGATCAAGCGGCTGACTGCACAGCCGTTCCGTTTGATTGCCGTCAAGGTTGAAAGCTGGAACAACGACCTGTCTCCGTGGTGTGCACCGGCAGTTTTCGGTCATGAGGACTTCGGAGACGGTGCTGCAGCACTGCTCCGCGAAATCCTGCCGCTGTGTGAGGACGCAGACAGACGATACATCATCGGCGGATACTCAATGGCAGGGCTGTTTGCCCTGTGGAGCGCATATCGGACCGACCGTTTTTCCGGCATCGCGGCAGCCTCGCCGTCTCTGTGGTTTCCGAAATTTCTGGAGTACATGCAGGCGCATGATCTGCACAGCGCTGCCGTCTATCTCAGCCTGGGCAACCGCGAGGAAAAGACGCGCCATCCGGTGATGGCTGCCGTCGGCGACCGCATGCGGGCAGCGTATGCGCTCCTGCAGGAGAAAAACGTAAGCTGCACACTGGAATGGAACAGCGGCGGGCATTTTCAGCAGCCGGACTGCCGCACGGCAAAGGCGTTTGCGTGGGTACTGGAACACTTATTTTATTAAGGTATAACTTGTGCTTGAGAAGTCTGTCGAATTCCTGTATAATAATAAATAAATGTTACCGGTTGACTACAACCGATAACAAAAGTACTTTGGAAAGGGAATAGAAATTATGTTGGAAACGATCAACTCCGTTATCGCAGCGATATCGGATGTACTGTATCAGCCGTGGTTTGTGCCGTTGTTTCTGGTAGTCAGCGGCATTTATTTCACGTTCCGCTGCAGGTTCATCCAGATTCGTCTGTTCAAGGACGCGTGCAAGGTCATCATGGAGAAGCCGGAAAGCGAGGGAAGCATTTCCTCGTTCGGCGCACTCATGATCTCCACCGCGTCGCGTGTCGGCACGGGCAACATCATCGGTGTATCCACGGCAATCTGCCTCGGCGGACCGGGCGCTATCTTCTGGATGTGGGTAACCGCACTGCTCGGCGGTGCAACCGCCTTCATCGAGTCTACGCTCGCGCAGATTTACAAAAAGCGTGCGCCGGACGGCAGCTGCTACGGCGGTCCTGCGTACTACATGCGCGATGCACTCGGCAAGCGCTGGATGGGTGTCATCTTCTCGGTGCTCATCATCCTGATCTACGCAGTCGGCTATAACATGCTGGCGGCGTACAATCTGCAGTCCACATTCTCGGTGTTCAAGTTCTACCATCCGGTTATCACGCCGGCGTTCATCGGCGTCATTCTGGCGTTCCTGTTCGGCGTAATGGTACTCGGCGGCGCAAAGCGTCTGGCAAGCATCACCGAAATCCTTGTTCCGTTCATGGGTATCCTGTATGTACTGGTTTCGCTGCTCATCATCTTCCTGAACATCAGGAATGTACCGGGCATGTTCGCGTCCATCTTCCGCAACGCATTTGACTTCCAGTCCGTGATGGGCGGCTTCTCCGGCAGCTGCATCATGTACGGCGTGAAGCGCGGTCTGTACTCGAACGAAGCAGGTATGGGCTCTGCACCGAATGCAGCCGCAACCGCATCTGTTTCCCATCCGGCCAAGCAGGGTCTGGTGCAGATGCTGTCCGTATTCATCGACACGCTGCTCATCTGTACGGCAACGGCGTTCATGTGTCTGTCCACCAGCGTTGTTCCGACCGAGGAAATCGCCGGTGCGGTTTATGTACAGAATGCTATCGCATCTACGCTCGGTACGGCAGGTCCGGTGTTCCTTGCGGTGGCGATGATGCTGTTCGCGTTCACCACGCTGCTTGGCAACTACTCATACTGCGAGGGCTGTCTGGAGTTCATCCTGCATCGCAGCATCAAAAAGCATGAGCTGCTTCTCTTCCGCCTGTTTGCTACGGCTATCGTGTTCATCGGTGCGATTGCAAACGCCGGTCTGGTCTGGGATACTGCGGATATGCTGCAGGGTATGATTGTCGTAGTCAACGTGCCGACCATCCTGATTCTTGGCGGCACGGCAATCAGGTGCCTGAATGATTACGTTGCAAGCCGCAAGCGCGGTGAGAATCCGGTATTTCACGCGAAGAACATTGGCATCAAGGAAGAAACTGATTTCTGGAAATAAGCGCATAAGAAAAGGACTGCTGCACAAGGATAAAACCTGTGCAGCAGTCCTTTTTTGTTATGCGTTTGTGTTCTCCTGCGGCGGATTTGCCGTTAAATCGCGGAAATGCTGCAGGCGTGCCGTCCACAGCACGGTATCCTGCGGTTCATCCGGCGAGATCGAGAGATTGTTCTTCGTCCAGTCCGCGAGAAACGCACTGAATTTCTCCGCACCGACACAGTTGTAATGCAGTGAGTCGTAGAAGTCGTTTTCCGGATCTGCGGCAATCTGCGCGGTGTAGTCGCTGCAATTCAGTGTTGATACGCCGTCGCGTCCGTCAAACTGCGCGGTCAGCCTGTCCCAATCAGCGTCGTGCAGACGCTTTGTCGGGGCACGGTACAGCACCAGCTGAATATTGTTCCTGCGGCAGAGCGCGTAAATATCCTCGAGGGCGTCCATGTTGCGCGACCAGTCCTCCGGGGCAATATCAACCGTTTCGCAGTCGTCCGGACCCTTGTCCGTGCCGCCGGACAGAAAGGTGTAGCCGGCCAGCATATCCTCGGTGTACGGCTGCACGTCCTCGCTCTTGAGGGTCGTCCAACGGTCGTGATAGAAGTACAGCGGAAACAGCAGTCCCTTGCGGACCTCGGGTTCGGCATTAAAAAAGGTCGCGTGCAGACGATTGATACCCCACGGCATCTGACCGATGTTGGTCTTGGTGAAGCCCATGTATTTGTGGAACGCTATACCGGTGTACTCCACGAAAACCGCCTTGGGTGACTGCGTGCGCAGGCTTTCCTTTAAGTAATCCAGCGTCAGCGGAAGCGGCTGCTCGGGTCCGGCCTGCACAAAGGCGGTCAGACCGGAATTTTCCCAGTATACGGCAGGTACCACATCGCAGTAGGTGACAGACGAGCCGAAGAACAGCACATCGATCGAATCCGTCTGCTCCTGTTCGTACATGCCCCAGACCGAGCCGTAATCATGCTGCTGCGGTGTGAGATAATGGGTCGCACCGGCGAGGATACCGCCGAGTACTGCCGCAGCGGCAAGGAAGGCCGCCAGTTCTCTCTTGAAAATGTGTTTCACGGCGATTCCTCCTTAAAACTGGAAATAGACGAATTCCTGCGGGTTGAATCCGGTGCCGTACGCGCCGCACACGGCCGTCACTGCCAGCAGGATAACCCAGACCGCGTACCGGAGCCAGACAGTCTCCAGCAGCTTTTCCCGCAACGGAAAACGGTCACCGATGATGTCGGTCAGCACCAGTCCGATGAGGCTCACGGCAAGCACATGCAGCGCACGCTCGGTCAGACCGAGATGCGTCAGGTTAAGCGGGAAGCATGCGCCTGCCGCCGTCACAATGCGTTTGATAATAGCACACGCCTGCAAAGCAGAATCCGCGCGGAAGAATATCCACGCAAACGTGGAAAGGCCGAAGGTGATAATCACGCGGATGATCTGCAGCCAGCCTGCGTCCCACGGAATGTGCAGTGCGGCGCACAGGCGCTGCTTTGCCGGTGTCAGCAGGCCGCCGATAACCTGAAAAACGCCGAACAGCAGTCCCCAGAGCACATATTTCATGGCGGCACCGTGCCACAGGCCGCTCAGTGCGAACACAATCAGCACGTTGATGTAGGTGCGCGCTTTGCCCTTGCGGCTGCCGCCGAGCGGGAAATATAAGTAGTCGCGGAACCAGGTGGACAGCGAAATGTGCCATCTGTGCCAGAATTCCTTGGAGCTTTGCGCCATGTACGGTGCGTGGAAGTTTTCCATCAGCGTAATGCCGAACAGCCGCGCGGAGCCGATCGCCATGTCGGAGTAGGCGGAAAAGTCGCAGTAGATCTGCAGGGCATACGCCACCGCGGCGAACGCCAGCTCCAGACCGGAAAACTGCGCCGGATTAGCGTACGCAGTGTTGACCAGAATCGCCAGATTATCTGCGAGCAGCACCTTCTTGACCGTGCCCTCGATGAGCCGTTCGGCGGCAAAGCGCACATCGTCCGCGTTTGCGCGGCGCGGCTGCTTGAACTGCGGGAGCAGGCTCTTCGAGCGCTCGATCGGGCCGGACAGGAGCGCCGGAAAGAAGGTGGTGAACAGCGCAAAATCGAGGAAATTGCGCTCGGCTTCACGACCGCGGTACACGTCGATCATATAGCCGCAGATAACGAACGTGTAGAACGAAATGCCGATCGGCAGGGCCAGCTGCGGCAGACTGAGTTGCACACCGGTGCAGCCGAGCAGCTCTCCGAAAAAGCCGAGGTATTTAAATAACCCGAGTGCGCCGAGGTTGAGCACAAGCACTAGCGTGAGCAGACTGCGCTTACGCTCGGTGCGTTCCAGCTTTTGCGCTGCAAAGAAGTTGAAGGCAACGGTCAGCGCCAGCAGCGGCAGAAATTTTACACCGCCGATGGCGTAAAACCAGATGCTCAGCAGCAGAAGGAAGGGTTTCTTGGCCTTCTGTGACAGTGGGTGGTAAATGAGTGCGCCTATCACCAGAAAGACGATATAAGCGAATGAATTTGGTGTCACGTTTATTTCTCTCCGTCCCCAAAATTATTTGTTGTAGCCGGTCACGCCGTTTTTATTCATCCAGGTCAGCTTGACCTGCAGCAAACGGGCGATCGCCGGATTTTCCTGACCGTGCCGGGCTGCATACAGCCGCTGCAGCTCAAGCAGGTCGTTGTAGGTCAAATACGGATAATCCTGCCCGGAACAGGTGCCGTTCGGCTTGTAGGAGTAGTTCAGATCACCGTCCGGCTTGTACCATAGCAGTTCGCTCTGCTCGATGCCGCGCACCATGCGGTCAGCGAGGACGGCGTAGCTGTCCTCATCAACTGCGTCTGCCATCCGGTACAGGAATTCGGCTTCGGCGGCATGATGGTTGAGCGAAGCGTGTGTCGGCGAGGACTCTCCGTTCGGGTGCCAGTAATCCTGCACGAGCCATCCCTCGTCATCGCCGGCCCCGAAGGTGAAGTGATGCTGCTCGGCGAAGCTGACGAGAAAATCCGCATACTTGCGGGTCTTGTCCAGCCAGCCGGTCACACCGAAGTTTTCGGCTGCGTTGATATTCGCCAGCCAGAAATCCGTGTTGAAGCGGGTGTCGTAGTAGCCGGGTTCGATGCCGTAATCCGTCTTGAGCCATGTGCTGCCCGCCTGAGAGGGGATAAAGCCGTACTCGTTCTGCTGCTCGCGCATCAGGTCGATCATCGCCAGACCGATCGCGCGGGAGGCCGGCTGATCGGTGTCGTTTGCCATCTTGCCGGCAATATGCGCCGCCGGAAGCGAGTAGAAGTAGTTCTCGTCGAACGGATAGTAGGTCGAAGGTGCGGTATAGTAGTAGCCGTTGTAGCACCAGCGGTTGGTGCCGATCAGGCTGTAGTTCGCCCAGCGGCTGAGCATGGACGGGTCGCTCCAGTCGATGAGCGTCTGCTGAGAAGTCAGCAGCAGATAGTCGCTGTAGGTGCCCTGCGTAAGAGCCGCAACCTGCACGGAGAACCGGAAGCCGGAAGGCGTCCGCTCGATCTTCAGCGAGCCGTTTTTGCCCGGGAAATACTCGATCATGCCGTTGTCTCGCGCGGCATAGGTCATCGGCGTGACGAGAATGCTGTCCACGCCGTCCACCCGCAGGAAGTACATGCCGCTCGGCAGCGTACCTGCAGTGAGCGGCTGCTGTTTCCACGAGGACGCTGCGGTGTCGTACCAGCGAACGGTGCCGGACGTGCCCTTCATCTCAAACTGCGCGGCTGTGTGCGCGGGTGCGTCCAGTACGGCGGCAGAGTGTCCCATCTCAACCGCGCAGCCCTGACCGTCCGTGTAGCGGCGGGTCGCTCGATGGACTTCGGTCAGGTCCTGTTCGGTCTCGCTGCGCGTCACGTCGCCCAGTTTGGTGGTGAAGGCTGTGTAGGAATGAGTCTGCGGCGGCTTTGGTGCATCGGTTTCCCGCTGCTGGTAGGAGACCATCGGCGCAAAACGCTGCAAAATAGTCGCCAGCTGTGCGCGGGAGACCGTGCGCTGCGGAGACAGCGTGGTCGCGGTCGTGCCGGTGATCAGTTCCTCGGCGTTGGCCCACTGCATAGCGGTCTGCGCATACGGATGAATCGAAGAAGCATCCGTGTAGCCGGAGAGCGCGCTTTGCGCCGTCACATCCAGCTTTTTGTATTCGGCAAAGCGGTACAGCATAACGGCGAACTGCTCGCGCGTAAGTGAGGTGCCGGGGCGAAATACCGTGTCGCTGTAACCGGTGATGATGCCGTTGGACACACCCCACTGAACCGCGGTCAGGAAGGACGCATCCTCCGCGACATCCTGAAAGGTAAGCACTGTGTCAGATGCAGGCGCGTGCTCCATGCGGTACAGCGCCTGCACCAGACAGGCGCGGGTCGCAGGTGCATCTGCAGCAAAGGTGTATTCCGAAATGCCGTCCATCAGATTGGACTGTACGGCGAATTCCATAGCCTGTTCGGCCCAGTGCGGCTTTAGATCGGAATAATCGGCGGCAGCGGCGCCGGTCAGCATCGAAAGACTGAGCATTACGGCCGCCGCGGTATAGCGATGTTTTTTCAAAAGAGTAAACCTCCGTGATTGTTTTCGCGCAGAAAATCATGCGCGTGGTTTATACACTTTCACAATTTATCATTATAACACCGCGGCAGGGCGGGCCGCAATAGCAATTCTTTGCAATATCAGCAGAGAATTACTGCAGATTCTCGATGAGTTTGCGGCAGGTATGGGCGGACAGGCTGCTGTACAGGTGATAGACGATGTCATCGTGCGTCCAGAGGAGCGTGACCGTGCCGTTTTTCTCGATCATCGTAACCGGACTGCCGTGCAGAGCAAATTCGGTAACGGATGTGTTTTCCGTGTCCACGAGCTTGTGTGCCTCCGAGGTGTCCGTAATCCGGGTGCAGGTCAGGTCGAGAAAATCGGTAGTGCTCTCGTAGGTGACGGTATAGCCGTTAGGTGTGCTGCATTCATTGGTTTTGTGCATGGTATCCGGCAGACCGGACAGAACCGGCGGTGTGAACGCCTTGCTGTCGGTTTCGGACGGCAGGGCCGATGAAAAACGATAGTCGGTCAGGTCGTTAAATACGCGCACGACGGTATTGATAAACGATACGCGGTATGCCTCTACGCTCATCGCGCAGCCGAACGAAACCGCAGCGGAAAGCAGCAGAACAGCGGCCGTGCGGCGCGCAAGACAGAGGCTCCGGTTGAACGCCGCAGAGTGCTTTTGTGCACGCACCAGACGGCGCATTTCACGCCGGAATTTTCGGGAGAAACGGTGCTCGGGCAGAGCATCCGGCGTGCAGACTTGCAGCCACAGTTCGCGCGCTTCGGTGGCCTGCGCGGACAGCATATCGTCAGTGATTTTCATTTATGGTTCCTCCATCCCGCTCAGCGCTGCGCTGAGTTTTTCCTTGGCACGCTGGATGAGCTTGCGCACGTTCGGCTCGGTCGTATCCAGAATATTCGCAATCTCCGCGTTGGAATAGCCGCAGTCGTACCGCAGGAGCAGGACTGAGCGGTAACGCGGCGGCAGGGCTGTGATAGCGGCGGCCAGTGTGTCGCGCGCGGCGAGACGCTCGATCTCGGCGGCAGGCGCGGCTCCGATATATTCCTCGGCAAGCGGCAGGACATTGCGGCGCTGCTTTTCGCGGTACAGGTCGATTGCTTTGTGCTCGGTAATAGTGACGAGCAGCGCACGCGTTTTGTGACACCTTGGTGAAGAAATGGTATCCAGAATTTCGATGACTTTGAGAAAAGCCTGATGCACTACGTCCTCCGCATCGCTGCTGTTGCGCAGAATGTGGTTTGCGGTGTAGTACATCAGATTTTTGTATTCGCTGTAAAGAATCTCGAACTTGGACTTGTCCGCATCCGAGTCGATCATTGCCGGATAGAGAAACATTTTTACGCCTTCCTGCCTGTTATTTTAGCAGATTATAGCATATTGTGTCCGGCCGTGCAATCCAAAGAGCGGATTTGCAGGCCGGTTTTTCTCATGCCGAAAAAATTCAAAAATTTTTGCGGGAGCGTGTCACAAAACCGGAAGGACATTCGTCTATATAGTATGAGCAGGACAGGAGAGCCGGAAAGGAGGGAGTGCATGAACAATCGCAGGATATGGTTTCGATTAGGCGGCGTACTGGCTGCGGCAGCTGTCTGCACAGGCGGTGCGGCCGTTGTCTCCGACCGTGCGCAGGAAGCGAAAAATGTACAGAGGGCGTTCTTCGGCGCGATGGAAACGCAGATGCAGATAGGGTGCTATCCGTCGGAGACCGGCTCACCGGCCGACCTGACCGAGCGGGAACGCACAGAACTGCAGACGGCATACATTTCACGGGTGGAGCAGTACTACACCGAGGAAAATCCCTGCAGAAAACGATACATTGCACTGAACGAGGATTTTCTGACGGCTTGCGATTCTGATGTAGAATACAGCGAGTCCGGCGGCGTGGCCGACTGCCGATTTGACAGCGTGCGGCTGTATGCAGACCGAATGACGGCGGTGGTGCAGGCACAGACCGTTGCTTGGGATAAACGGATCTCCGGCAATCCGGAGCAGGGATTTTCGGTGGAGCTGCCGGTCAATCGGGATACCATTACTGCGACTATGAAGAAGGAGAACGGCGTGTGGAAACTGGACTCGATTGATTCACAGATCAGTCTGTCGGCTGCCGTACCGTCGGATGATGAGGTTTGCAGAGAACGCTATCCGACATTTGAAACGGCAAGGCAGGCGGCAAACAGTATAGATGACCAGGCATATATAAAGGAGGCGCGTTTCGCTTGAACTATTTTGGGCTGCACCGTGTGGCTGCTCCCGCATGAAAAGGATAGAGCGGCGGACTTGTTGTGGGGACAAATCCACCGCAAAACGGAAGAGGAAAGTGAAACAGTCGCAGGCTGAGCTTCTGTGACTGTTTTCTCCTGCTTGCAGAATATACAAAAATTTTTGAAAAAAGTTGTTGACATTTCTGAGAGAATATAATATACTAAACAAGCGCTGTAAAAAACGCCTCTGTAGCTCAGTCGGTAGAGCAGGGGACTGAAAATCCCCGTGTCGGTGGTTCGATTCCGCCCGGAGGCACCATTTTTTAATGAGTGCCATTGGCACTCATTAAAAAATAATACCTCCGTGCTGAGGAATCGAAAGCTGGCTCTTGGAAATATGCCGGTGGCATATTTCAACCAGCGTGGCTTTTTCCGCAGAAAAAGCGATTCCGCCCGGAGATGTAGCGTCGGAGCGGCAAGTAACCCATCTTCGAGTCAAAAAATCGCGTTAGCGCGAAAAACCAAATATGCGGCTGTAGCTCATCTGGTAGAGCGCCACCTTGCCAAGGTGGAGGTAGCGAGTTCGAGCCTCGTCAGCCGCTCCAAATCAAAGGACACCGATGTAATTCGGTGTTTTTCTTTTATCCGCAGCACACTCACTTCCTCCACCTTCATAAAATCAGAGGTCGGGGTGTGGATGCGAGTTTGAGCCTCGTCAGCCGCGCTAAATCAAAAAAGCACCGATGTATTCGGTGCTTTTTGTTTTACCCAAACCGCCAGCGCTGTTAATTCTTTGCCGGTTTACCGCTTCACCATGATAGTGCAATAACCGCTTTGCATGAAATTCCCTTTATCAGAAAATGAAATTTATGAAAAAATACAAAATTCACGTTTGCAGCAGAGAAACAAACGCAAACTGCGAAAGAACGCTTGTGACACCCTGTCAAATATGCTATAATGAGCCTATATTTGAGGTAACACCGCACAATGAAAGCTGCGGTGCTTTGCGGAAATTTTGCGCCCTGACTTCGTTCCGGTTTCACGGTAATACAGCAAGTATTACCGCAAAACTGCGTATAGTCAGTACGCAAAATTTACTCGCAAATCACACTTGTTCAATTATGCGGTATTACCTTGTTAGCTTTACAGTTTACAGATAAGGAGCTTTCGACGTGAAAAATCGCGAGCAAATTCGCAATTTCTCCATCATTGCGCATATTGACCACGGCAAATCTACGCTGGCAGACCGTCTGCTGGAGCAGTGCAAGGCCGTTTCCGTGCGTGAAATGGAGGAGCAGCTACTCGACAATATGGAGCTTGAGCGTGAGCGCGGCATTACCATCAAGGCGCGCGCTGTCCGCATGGAATATACCGCGGACAACGGTAAGACCTACGAAATGAACCTGATCGACACCCCGGGACATGTGGACTTCAACTATGAGGTTTCGCGTTCTCTGGCGGCGTGTGAGGGTGCGCTTCTGGTTGTTGATGCGGCACAGGGTATTGAGGCGCAGACGCTCGGCAACACCTATCTTGCCATTGACGCCGGTCTGGAGGTCGTGCCGGTCATCAACAAGATCGACCTGCCGGCGGCAGACGCGCCGCGCGTCAAGAAGGAGATCGAGGATATCATCGGCATTCCGGCAGAGGACTCGCCCGAAATTTCCGCAAAAATGAATATCAACATTCACGAGGTGCTCGAGCGTATCGTCACTGATATTCCATCGCCGGAGGGCGATGCGGATGCGCCGCTGCGTGCGCTCGTGTTCGACAGCCAGTACGACCCGTACAAGGGCGTTGTCGTTTACATGCGCCTGCTTGACGGCAAGATCTGCCCGGGCATGAAGGTCAAAATGATGGCCACCGGTGCCGAATTTCAGGTGCTTGAGTGCGGCTACATGCTGCCGCTCGGTCTGTCTCCGCAGCAGGAGCTGTGTGCCGGTGAGGTAGGCTACTTTACAGCCTCTATTAAAAAGGTATCCGACACTCGTGTCGGCGATACCGTT
>ENA-ORNZ01002523-ORNZ01002523.1-human-gut-metagenome-genome-assembly--contig:-NODE-2523-length-11228-cov-3.975924_pt1 | contig 11228 bp, 10 predicted proteins | sample MGYA00242124_ERZ509040 | MGnify/ENA primary metagenome ERZ509040 (study PRJEB26280, sample SAMEA2338733) | human gut metagenome | biome: human gut; feature: human-associated habitat; material: faeces... | reverse complement strand
CTCCTCTGCTTCCAAGCCACAGAATGCTCCCGGTGTGTCCACAAAACAAATTACCGGTCGGTTAAATTTCTCTGCCTGTTTCATCAATCGTAAAGCCTTTCTGTATCCGTCAGGTGATGGCATTCCAAAATTATGTTCAAGATTCTCTTTTGTGTTATGACCCTTTTCCTGTGCAATTACCGTAACCGGCATTCCATGAAAAGATGCAATGCCACCGATTATTGCCTGATCATCCTTAAAATATCTGTCTCCGTGAAATTCTACAAAATCATCAAAAAGCAAATCTATATAGTCGCTGGCAATAGGTCTATCATTCATTCTTGACGCCAAAACCCTATCCCAAGCTGACTTTTTAACTGACTCAGTAATCATTTTAATCGATTCTCTTTTCTTCTGAGCCATTGTTGATTTTTCTTTTTTTATGTTAAAATTATCTGTGTAAGACTTATCATCTTTTTTATGCAAAGTAAGAATTGTTGTTAACCTATTTCTTAAATCTTTTCGCTCCACTATCCCGTCAATAAAACCGTGTTCCAAAAGAAACTCTGACCTTTGAAAACCTTTAGGCAATTTCTGCCCAATAGTCTGCTCAATTACCCTTGGCCCCGCAAAACCGATTAACGCTTTAGGCTCCGCCAAAATAATATCACCAAGCATTGCAAAGCTTGCAGTAACGCCTCCTGTAGTTGGATCAGTCAAAACTGAAATATATAAATTCCCTGATTCACTATGTCTTTTCAACGCTGCTGAAGTCTTTGCCATCTGCATAAGAGAAACCATTCCCTCCTGCATTCTTGCTCCGCCTGAGCAGGCAAAAATAATAACCGGAATATTTTCTTTTGTTGCATACTCCACAGTTTTTGCAATCTTCTCCCCTACAACTTCACCCATACTTGCCATAAGGAAACGCCCGTCACAAACGGCAATAGCCACCGAATTGCCACCAATTGTGGCTCTTCCTGTTGTAACAGCCTCATCAAGCCCAGTCTTATCCCTTAACGCCTGAACTTTTGCTTCATAGCCTTTCATCTTCAATGGATTTCTTGTATTAAGTCCTTCAAACATAGGCTCAAAACTATCCTTATCCACAACCATCTCAATTCTCCTGTAAGCATGAACCCTGAAATAACCGCCACACTTAGGACAAATATAATTATTATTCTTCACATCTTCAGCCAAAACAATAGAGCTACACTTCTTGCACTTTCTGAGAAGACCGTCTGGCACATTGGAAGTGTTGACCTTAATTGTTGTGTACTCTTTTCTATTTTTCTTAAACAATCTCTGAAATTTCATAAAGTCCTCCATCTGTTACTATTTTTCATTCTCTATATTCAGTTTTCTACCACAGACACTTTGATGAAAACTTCACAAATCTGCAGAAGAAAAAAGAGAATATTCTTCCAACTTCAATCTATCGATGGCAGATTTTTCTGAAAAGCAAACAATAGGCAGGATTTCGCAATTTTGCGAGCATAGTGTAAGTGCAAAATTAACTGTTTGAGCCAAGGGCGAGTTTTAATTTTGCATCTTACAATAGACGGCGGAGCAAAATAAGAAAGACAACGTGTTTGCGTCAGGAAAATCTGCCATCGATAGAAAGTAGTAGCTATGCAATATTCTCTTTTTTCTTATTGAAATTTTCTATAAAGTTTACATCAAAGTGTCCGCTTTGGAAAACTGAATCATTGAGAATGCTATACAAGTAGTCCACGTTTGTGTCGATTCCTTCTACGATTACTTCTCCCAGTGCGCTTATCATTTTCTTTATGGCTTCTTCTCTGTTTTCTCCATGTACTATTAGTTTGGCCAGCATTGAGTCATAGTATGGTGTTACTTCATAGCCGTTGTATACTGCTGAGTCTATTCTGACTCCGTTACCTCCCGGTAGGTATAGGTCGGTTATTACTCCCGGTGATGGTCTAAAGTTTAGTAGTGGATTTTCTGCATTTATTCTGCATTCTATGGCATGACCATTTATTTTTATGTCTTTTTGTTTGTATGATAGTGGTTGCCCATCTGCTATTTTTATTTGTTCTTTTATTAGGTCTATTCCTGTTACTGTTTCTGTTACAGGATGTTCAACCTGTATTCTTGTATTCATTTCCATAAAATAGAATTTGTCTTTATCCAAAAGGAACTCTATTGTTCCTGCGTTTTCGTATTTTGCTGCTTTTGCGGCACGTACTGCTGTGTCGCCCATTTTTTTTCTTAATTCATCTGACAGAATTACACTTGGAGATTCTTCTATCATTTTCTGATGATTTCGCTGAATTGAACAGTCACGCTCTCCTAAATGGATTACATTGCCAAATTTGTCTGCCAATATTTGAAATTCTATATGTCTTGGATTTTCCACAAAATGTTCTATATACATTGTTCCATCATCAAAAGCTGCTTCGCTTTCTTTTTTGGCTGCGTTAAATGCCTGTTCAAATTCTTCAGGGTCATACGCCACACGCATTCCTTTTCCACCGCCACCTAAAGCTGCTTTTATGATTACCGGATATCCAACCTGGTCTGCTATTTTCTTTCCCGTTTTGCTATCATATATCTGTTCTTCACTTCCTGGAATTACAGGTACATTGGCCTCTATCATTGTTTTTCTTGCAACTGACTTGTTTCCCAGATTATACATTACATCTGATTTTGGTCCAATAAAAATAATATTGCACTGCTCGCATAATCTGGCAAATTTGCTATTTTCTGATAAAAAACCAAATCCGGGATGAATTGCATCTGCACCTGTTGCAATTGTTGCGCTAATTATACTTTCCATATTTAAATAACTTTCACTTGCCTTTGTTTCCCCTATACAAATAGCTTCATCTGCCAATTGTGTGTGAAGTGCATCTTTGTCTGCCTTTGAATATACAGCTACAGTCTCAATACCCATTTCTCTACATGCTCTTATTATCCTTACTGCTATTTCACCTCTGTTTGCAATTAAAAGTTTCTGAATCATATCATTCTCCAATTCCAGGCGGGTTAAAGTTGTTACCCAACCATAAATGTAAGTTCTGCTTTTGCCACAACTTTTCCGTCTACGCTTGCTATTGCCTGGCCTATTCCCATAGGTCCTTTCTGCTTAATAATTTTTGTTTCAAGTTTTAATTTGTCCCCTGGCACTACTTTTCCTTTAAATCTACATTTATTTATTCCACCAAAGAATGCAGTCTTTCCCTTAAAACCTTCCTGACTAAGTATTGCCACCGCTCCAACCTGAGCAAGGGCCTCTATAGTAAGTACTCCCGGCATAACCGGCTCCTGTGGAAAATGCCCCCTAAAAAAATCTTCTCTAAAGGTTACGCATTTGTAGCCAACGGCATACTCCCCCGGCTTATAGTCTTCAATATAATCTATTAAAAGAAAAGGATGTCTATGGGGAATAATTTCTTCTATTTCTTTAATTCCTAACATTTTTTAATTCCTCTTTTTCTACTCTACTTCAAATAATGGCTGACCATATTCTACTGTCTGCTCATTTTCAACTAAAACTTTTGTTACAACGCCATCAAATTCACTTTCGATTTCATTCATCAGCTTCATTGCCTCTACTATTGCAACTACCTGACCTTTTTTCACTGTGTCTCCTACCTGAACAAACGGCTTTGCCCCTTCTTCCGGTGCAAGATATACAGTTCCAACCAATGGAGAATTAATTACATTGCCTGTTAAAACTTCTTTCTGTTCGATACTTTCTTCTGTATTTTCCTGTTTAACTAAAACATCTTGTGCTACAGGTTTTGCTGAAGCAATAACTTCAACTTCTGTCTTTTTTTCCAAATGCAGTTTTGCTCCATTTTCTTCATAATCAAATATGTCAATTTTAGAATTTGAAATAGCATTAATTAAATCTTTTATTTCACTTATATCCATTTTCATCACCTATTTTTCATATTTTTTAACTGCTAATGTTCCATTATGTCCGCCAAAACCTAATGAATTGCTTAAAGCTACTTTCACAGTGCATTTTTCCCCTGAACCTTTCATATAATTAAGGTCGCATTCTTCATCTTCGTTTTCAAGACCTATTGTCTGATGTATGTAATTGTCCTGAATTGACTTAACACATGTGATAAATTCAACTCCACCTGCTGCACCTAAAAGATGTCCAATCATGGATTTTGTAGAATTAATTTTCACAGACTTAGCTGCTTCTCCCAATGCCAACTTTATTGCTCTTGTTTCAAATAAGTCATTATGATGTGTGCTTGTTCCGTGAGCGTTAATATAATCTACTTCCTCAGGTTTAACTCCTGCTTCTTCCATTGCAAGGGTCATCGCCTTAGCTGCACCACTTCCATCTTCTGCCGGAGATGTAATGTGATAAGCATCACATGTTGCACCGTATCCCACAACTTCTGCAAATATGTTTGCGCCTCTGTTTATTGCATGTTGTAATTCTTCTAACACAACAATTCCGGCACCTTCACCCATTACAAAACCGCTTCTATCTTTGTCGAAAGGTCGTGAAGCTTTTGTTTTATCTGTTTCTTTTGTAAGTGCGGTAAGACTTGAAAAACCTGCCACGCCAATAGGTGTTATGGCACTTTCTGTTCCACCTGCTACCATTACATCAGCCTCGCCATATTTTATTGTTCTAAAAGCTTCTCCAATACAATGAGTTCCTGTAGCACAGGCTGTTACAATGTTTACGCATTTTCCTTTAAGACCTAAGTCTATAGCCACATTTCCTGCTGCCATATTTGTAATCATCATTGGCACAAGCAAAGGTTTTACCCTTGAAGGTCCTTTTTCAAGAAGCTTAGCATGTTCCTCTTCCATATCTCCCAGGCCTCCAATTCCCGAGCCCACACTTACACCTACTCTGTATGGATCTTCCTTTTCCATATCTATACCTGACTGAACAAAAGCTTCTTTTGCAGCAGCTACTGCATATTGTGAAAAAGGTGAAAGTCTTTTCGCCTGTTTAAATCCTAATACTTCTTTTGCATTAAAATCCTTAACTTCCGCTGCAAGTTTTGCACTATACTCTGTTGTGTCAAACTTAGTTATTTCGTCTATTCCAAGAACTCCTGCCTTAACGTTGTTCCAGAAAGTTTCTACATTATTTCCAATAGGTGTAATTGCACCCATTCCTGTTACTACAACTCTTCTCTCCATTACCTATCTCCTATAATTACATTACCATTCCGCCATCTATGTTAATAACCTGACCTGTTATATAATCGCTTTTCTCTGAACTAAGAAAAAGTGCCAGTTCTGCTACTTCCTCAGGTTTGCCAAATCTTCCAAGTGGTATTTGTCCTTTAGCACCCTCTTTAACTTTGTCTGATAATGTAATTGTCATATCAGTATCAACAAAGCCCGGTGCAATTGCATTAACATTAATATTCCTTGAAGCCAATTCTCTTGCTGCCGACTTTGTAAGCCCAATAATACCTGCCTTTGATGCTGAATAATTAGCCTGTCCTGCATTTCCCGTAACTCCTGATACAGAAGAAATATTAATAATTTTTCCTTTTCTCTGCTTTACCATTGCTCTTGAGGCAAATCTTATAGTATTAAATGTTCCTTTTAAGTTAACATTAATAACACTGTCAAAATCTTCTTCTTTCATTCCCATCAAGAGTCCGTCTCTTGTTATTCCCGCATTATTTACAAGAATATCGATTTTTCCATATTCTTTAACAATATCTCCAATAAACTTTTCACACTTGTCAAAATCTGAAACATCGCATTTATATGTAACTGCTTTACCACCCTTTTCTCTAATCTCTGCTTCCAAAGCTTGTGCCGCCTGAACTGAGCCCTGATAATTGATGATTACAGTTGCACCATTTTCTGCCATTTTCTTTGCTATGGCTGCGCCAATGCCTCTTGACGCTCCCGTAATTACAGCTATTTTTTCATTTAACATAAAACTCTCCATACTGTTTTTATTTTAATATGCTCTCTCCACATGATTTACAAACTTTTCGTCATAGTTTTTTATCATAATATTTATAAACTGATTTCCTTTAGTTTATCTAAATCATCTACCGTGCTAATATTGATGCATTTAACATTTCTGTCTATTTTTCTAATAAATCCTGCTAAAGTTTTACCAGGGCCTATCTCAACAAAAGTATCAACACCATTATTAATCATATTTCTTACACTTTGCTCCCATTTAACAGGTGAAGAAATTTGTTTAACCAAAAGTTCTTTTGTTTTTGAAATATCGCTTACATATTCCCCTGTTACATTTGTAACATATGGAATTTCTAATTCTGTTAAATTAATTTTTTCCAACTCCACAGACATTTTTTCTCCGGCAGTTTTCAAAAATTTTGAATGAAACGGACCGCTAACATTAAGTTCTATTACTCTTTTTGCCCCACTTTCATTTAAAACTTTTGTTGCTTTTTCAACTGCAGGTTTTAAACCTGTAATAACAATCTGCCCCGGGCAATTGTAATTAGCTATGTCCACATCTTCTATGTCTAAAATTAATTCTTCTATCTTAGATGTTTCCATTCCTAATACTGCTGCCATAGCTCCTGCTTTTTTAGGATTGTCCGTTGGAACCGCTTCATCCATAAAAATTCCTCTTTTTCTAACAGCCACAATCGCCTCTTTTTCTGTCATTCCATGCGCTGCTACAATTGCCGCGTATTCTCCAAGGCTTAAGCCCGCTGCTACATCAGGCTTTATACCAAGATTTTCAACTTCTTTTGTAATTGCAAGACAGGTTGTAACCAAAGCCGCCTGTGTATATTTTGTGTTATTTATAAGTTCATTTTCTTCAAAACAAATATTTTTTATGTCAAAATCCAAAACTTTATCAGCTTCATCAAAAATTCTTTTTGCATTAGGTTTTGTTTCATAAAAATCTTTTCCCATGCCAATTTTTTGAGCACCCTGTCCCGGATAAATAAATGCTATCTTTCCCATTTTATGCCTTTCTTAAAATCTTGTTTTAAACATTATTTCAAATCAATATTTAATTACAATCTTCGTTATATTGTAATTGCTTTGTATTTCAACTTCTTTTTATTGAATTAGAATTTTAATCAAATCCTTTGCTTAAAAGTTGTTCTCCTTGTGTCATAACTTTTGTAATCAAATCTTTACAGGAACATATTTCTTTAACAAGCCCTGCGCTTTGACCTGCCATTACACTACCATTATCTACATCTCCGTCCACAACTGCTTTTCGCAAACCGCCAAGCGTAAGTTTTTCAAGCTGTTCCAGACCTGCACCCTCTGCCTCAAGTTTAAGGTATGTATTAGTCTGTTTGTTTCTAAGATTTCTTACGGGATGTCCTGTGCTTCTGCCTGTAACCTTTGTGTCAATATCCTTAGCTTTTACGATTTTGGCTTTATAATTGTCATGAACTGTTGATTCTTTTGTTGCCACAAAAGAAGTTCCCATTTGAACTCCACTGGCTCCCAGCATAAATGCCGCTGCAAAACCTCTTCCATCTGCAATTCCTCCTGCCGCAACAACAGGAATGTTTACTGCATCTACAACCTGTGGCACAAGAACCATTGTTGTTATTTCACCAATGTGTCCTCCGGCTTCTGTTCCTTCTGCAATTACCGCATCTGCACCGCACCTTTCCATCATTCTTGCCATGGCTACTGAGGCAACAACAGGCATTACTTTTATTCCTGCATTTTTCCACATTTCCATATATTTTCCCGGATTTCCTGCTCCTGTAGTAACAACCTTCACATTATGTTTTGCTACTACTTTCGCAATTTCATCAGCTTGTGGATTCATAAGCATTATATTCACGCCAAAAGGTTTATCTGTTAATTTTTTTGCTTTAATAATCTGATCTTCAACCCACTTAGCATCTGCGCCACCGGCTCCTATAATTCCAAGTCCGCCTGCATTAGATACTGCCGCTGCAAGATTGGCTTCAGCAACCCAAGCCATGCCTCCCTGAATAATGGGATATTCAATTTCTAAAATTTCTGTTAAAGCTGTTTTCATAATCGCCTCGTTTTGTTTTCTGATTTTTTAAACTATTTTCTAATTATTTTTAGTTATCTTCTATTTTTTTACTAGCTTTTAACTATCTTTCTGACTATTTTTATTTGTTCTTTTCAATGTAATCACAAACATCTCCAACTGTCTTAATATTTTCAAGTTCTTCTGTTGGAATCTTTACTTCAAATTCATCTTCAAACTTCATTACTAAGTCAAATAAGTCTAATGAATCAGCTCCTAAGTCTTCATCAAAAGTTGTTTCCTTTGTAATTGTTGCTGCGTCTGCTCCTAATTCTTCTGCTATTAATTCTTTAATCTTTTCAAACATTTTATTGTTTCCTTTCATTTTTCATTTTTATTTTGTATGTAATCCGGCTAACCGGTAATTACCTATGGTTAATAATTTGTTTTATAATTTTCTAAAACTCCAAATAAACTGCTGACCATGTAAGCCCTGCGCCAAAACCTGCCATTATTATTTTGTTTCCTTTTTGAATCTTTCCATCCCTTACCATTTCGTCAAGTAAAATTGGAATACTTGCCGATGATGTATTTCCATACTCGCTAACATTTTCAGGAATTAAATCCATTGAAACTTTTAATCGTTTTCCAATGCTTTCAAGTATTCTTTTGTTAGCCTGATGTAACAAAAACAAATCAATTTCTGATTTTTCAATTTTCATCTTTGAAATCAGTTCTTCAATACACTCAGGGACTTTTCTTACTGCAAATCTAAAAACTTCCTGCCCATTCATAGATACGAATGTTTTTTTAGAATCATTTATTCCCCTGTACTGTATTGAATTCTCACATGTTAATGCACCTCCCATTGAACCATCCGAATGCATTACTGTTTCAAATCTTGCTTTTTCATCTTTTTTAATAATTGCAGCTCCTGCTCCATCTCCAAAAAGAATTGCTGTTGTTCTGTCTGTCCAATCAACTATTTTTGACAAGCCTTCAGCTCCAATGACTAATGCCGTTTCAACCAAGCCTGCGTTTATGTAACTTTGTGCAATGTTATATGCTGTAATAAAGCCTGTACATGCCACATTGATGTCAAAGCACATGGCATTCGTTGCCTTTAACTGATCCTGTACAATACAGGCTGTACTTGGCAAAATAGTGTCCGACGATACAGTTGATACAATTATCAAATCAATTTTTTCACAACTTATTCCGGCATTCTCTATTGCCTTTTCTGCCGCCCTGCACGCCATATAACTTGTACTCTCATCGGTCATAATATGTCTTCTCTTTATTCCTGTCCGCTCTCTTATCCACTGGTCATCTGTTTCAAAGAACTCTTTTAAGTCATTATTACAAACAACATTATCCGGCGCATAAGAACCTGTTCCTATAATCTTTCCAAACATAAACTCAAAAATCAGATTGAATTCCCAAAGTAATTCATTATCCTTTCAAAAATTATTCAAAACACTTTAATCAAAATAGGTTAAGCAATCACATTTATTTTTATTTAAAATTATTTTGTATTAAAATTTTTTGATTGTAAAGTGTTTTGACTTTCAAAGTATATTATTAAAAAAATAATTTGTCAACAACTTTTTTAAGATTTCTCTCCTCCTTTTCTGTACAAAGTCGCCCAGGACGTTGTCTACGCTCATTGGATACAATAAATCTGCCCTTCTAGTGTCATTACGTGTCATATGATAAAAATGTTGTAGCTTTCGTAATCCTCAAGCTTCACAAAAAAACCGGGCTACGCATTTGTACCGACCTCCAATCGTTAGATTTTTAGGTCTAACTTTTGGGGGTCGGTACAATTTTCAATGCGTCTCCCGGCTTTTTATTCTATCTGGTTTATGGCTATTCTCTGCCATCTCTCCAGACTTATATTCTAATAGCCATAAGGTGTTCCCTTACCGCTTCCTTCCTTTAATCTTGCCATTGCTCTTGCTAATGATGCCTTTGAAATATGATATTCAGCAATACTTTGCTTCTGACGAAGCTGTTCTTCTGCTCTTTCTTTGGCTTCCTCAGCTCTTCTTAAGTCGATTTCTTCAGGATATTCACAAGTGTCAACTATAACTGTAGCTCGATTGTTTACCATCTGGGCAAAACCAGTCCCTGTTACACCTACAATAGTGCTACCGTCTTCCTTTGTGATTTTTATTTCTCCTACCTCAACAGAAAATACCATATTTTCATGATGAGCCTGAATGGCTTTTGAGCCATCACGAAGAGGTAAAACTAACTGAGTGCATCTTCCACTATAGAATATCTTATCGCAAGCAATAACTTTTATACCAAATGAATTACTCATAGCTCATTCCTCCTAGTTTGCGGAACTTTCTCCTGCCATTGTCTTTGCCTTTTCAATAACATCATCAATTGTTCCAACATTGAAAAATGCAGCTTCCGGATAATCATCCATTTCACCATCAATTATAGCCTTAAATCCACGTACTGTTTCTTTAAGTGGTACATACTTTCCTGGTACACCTGTAAAGTTTTCAGCTACATGGAATGGCTGTGAAAGGAACTTCTGAATCTTTCTAGCTCTATATACAACAAGTTTATCTTCATCTGATAATTCTTCCATACCAAGAATAGATATAATATCCTGTAATTCTGTATATTTCTGAAGAATTTCCTGAACTCTTCTTGCTGTTTCATAATGTTCTTTTCCTACAACATCTTCCTCAAGAATACGTGAGTTAGATTCCAAAGGATCTACTGCAGGATAAATACCCTGTTCAACAATCTTTCTTGAAAGAACTGTTGTTGCATCAAGATGGGCAAATGTTGTTGCCGGAGCAGGGTCTGTTAAGTCATCGGCAGGCACATATACGGCCTGAACTGACGTTACAGAACCATTCTTTGTTGATGCGATTCTTTCCTGTAATTCACCCATTTCTGTTGCTAATGTTGGCTGATAACCTACCGCTGATGGCATACGTCCAAGTAATGCTGAAACTTCTGAACCAGCCTGTGTAAAACGGAAAATATTATCAATGAATAACAATACGTTCTGATGTTCTTCATCTCTAAAATATTCAGCCATTGTAAGACCTGTTTCAGCAACTCTCATACGTGCTCCAGGTGGCTCATTCATCTGTCCAAACACTAGGGCAGTTTTATCTAAAACACCTGATTCTTTCATTTCTGTCCATAAATCATTACCTTCACGGGAACGTTCACCAACACCTGTGAATATTGAATATCCACCATGCTGTGTTGCAATGTTTGTAATCAATTCCTGAATAAGTACTGTTTTACCTACACCGGCACCACCGAAAAGACCGATTTTACCACCTTT
>ENA-ORNZ01002517-ORNZ01002517.1-human-gut-metagenome-genome-assembly--contig:-NODE-2517-length-11242-cov-2.650755_pt1 | contig 11242 bp, 11 predicted proteins | sample MGYA00242124_ERZ509040 | MGnify/ENA primary metagenome ERZ509040 (study PRJEB26280, sample SAMEA2338733) | human gut metagenome | biome: human gut; feature: human-associated habitat; material: faeces... | reverse complement strand
AGTTTTTTATTATGTTCCCTTTGTACACCGTTGCAAATATCGTTTTATAATAGAATCCGAAGCCAAAGGCATCCAGCCAGCGGCTTCTGGATTATTTCCTCAATGTGATTTTTGGCCGCCCGGTGTCACAGCCAGCGGTCGATTGGCCCACACCTGGGCCGGTACATAATACGTCGTCTCTAATTGCCCTGGTTAGCCTACAGGGCAGCAATGCGGGGTAGAGCAGTCTGGCAGCTCGTCGGGCCCATAACCCGAAGGTCGATGGTTCAAATCCATCCCCCGCGATTGTGATCCTCCTTTTCATATACTCCTGCCAGGTGTTACAGCCTGGTGGGGGGATTTGGCATTTTTTTCTCCTTTCAAGTCCCTGGCATTTGCTGGGGCTTTTTATTATGCTTAGTTATCAACATATTGTGGATTGATTGTGGATAAACACAAAATATAGACTGGAGGTGAGCCTGATGGCATTGACACCAAAACAAAAATTATTTGTGGATGAGTACCTGATTGACCTTAACGCCACTCAGGCAGCCATTCGCGCAGGATATAGACCGGATAATGCAGAACAGATGGGATATCAGTTACTTCAGAAAACTTCAGTTTCAGACGCAATCAGCAAGGCTATGGCTGAACGTTCCCGCCGCACCGGTATTAATCAGGACCGGATCCTGATGGAGCTGGCTAAGATAGCTCTGGTTAATCCGGCAAATGTGGTCGATTTCGATGAGGCTACTATTCTTGATAGCGCTCTTCCGGAAGACCTGGCAGCTGTGGCATCGGTTAAGGTTAAGCGCTTCCCTACAAAAGAGGGGGAGGGAATTGAGCGGGAAATTAAATTTTACGACAAAACAAAGGCGCTGGATTTGGCTGGCCGTCATCTTGGTATGTTTAAGGACAAGCTGGAGGTTTCTGGAACTCTGGAGACGGAGCGAACGAAGCTGGATGACCTGATTGAGCAGATGCGAGGTGACAGCGGATGAGTACAGAGCGCCTACTGCTATCTGACAAATACAAAGCCTTCCTTCGCTGTGATGCGCCGGTTGAATTCCTCGAAGGCACAACTGCTGCCGGCAAAACAACAGTCGGGCTGTTTAAATTTGTGCTCAAAGTTGCGGAAAGCCCGAAGAAGTTACACATTATCGCCGCCAAGGATACCGGAACGGCTGAGAAGAACATCATCAACAAGGACCTGGGAATCATTGACGATTTCGGGGTTCTGACGAAATATAATGGCAACGGCACAAAGGACGATAAGATCCCTCACATCCTGCTGCATACTTCCTCCGGAGATAAAGTCATTTATGTGATGGGCTATGGCGATAAGAAAAAGTGGCAGAAGGCTCTGGGCGGCCAGTATGGCTGCTTGTACATCGATGAGATTAACACGGCGGATATTGATTTTGTCCGAGAGGCTGCCATGCGGTGTGATTATCTGATGGCGACATTAAATCCGGACGACCCGAACCTGCCGGTTTACAAAGAGTATATTAATTGCTCTCGTCCTCTGCCGGAGTGGGAGAAAGAGACGCCGCAGGAAATCAAAGACGAACTAAAAGAAGAACCGAAGCCCGGATGGGTGCATTGGTTCTTCTCTTTTTGTCATAATTTGGGACTTCCGAAAGAAAAGCTGGATAAGATTATTGCCAACACCCCGAAGGGCACGAAGATTTATAAAAATAAAATCCTGGGCTTAAGAGGAAAAGCAACTGGGCTTATTTTCCCGAATTTTGACCGAAAGAAACATGTCGTATCTGCGAAATGGGTGCATGAACAGATAAAAAACGGCAGCATAAAAATAAAAAGGTTCAGTGCTGGACTGGATACGTCTTATTCTGCAAAATCCCCCGACACAATTGCTATGATATTCCAGGCGATAACTACAGACCGGAAACTTCTGGTGTTATCGGAAAAAGTATATAGCAATGCAGACCTTTCCTGTCCGCTGGCTCCGTCCGATACGGCGGTTAAGTTTGTAGAATTTCTGGAGAAAAACCGAAAAGAGTGGGGATTTGCAAAGGATGTATTTGTGGATAATGCAGACCAGGCAACCATAACGGAATTGAGGAAATACAAACGACTGCACGGTTGTTTATACAATTTTTTGGATGCTTACAAAAAAGTTGAGATACTTGACCGCATTAAGCTAATGCTTGGCTGGATCGAGCAGGGATGCTACTTAGTGGTCGATGAATGCACGGAGCATCTGGCTGAAATGGAACGGTATAGCTGGGAAGAAGATAAGGACATCCCAGAGGACCGGAACGATCACACGATAAACAGCAGCCAATATGGCTGGATACCGTATCGTAATATTATTGGATTTGAGGAGGAAGAGAAGTGAGGTGGCTTACGACATTGAATGAAAATATTAAAAAAACAGTGCGGAGCTGGCTAAATGTCACTCCGGCAGATCCATACAGCATCCAGATTCAGGAGGTAATGGATTTTGAACTCCACGCTATTAGAAATCGCATTTGGTATCGTGGTGACGGAAATGAACTGGAACAAATGTATCAGCAGAATCCGGAATTTGCAGATAAATACAAATTCTGGGCAAGTAAATGTACGCCCGGAATGGAAATGAGAAAGATTCATACCGGTCTTCCGGCGCTGATAGTTCGCACTCTTTCCGAAATTGTGCTGACTGATATGAATGATTTTGAATTTGTAGACGAGCAGCAGAGACAGATTTGGGAGGAGATAGCAGACCCAAAAAACAATAATTTTTCGAAAAAAATCAAACGGGCATTAAAAGACGTATTGACCGTTGGGGATGGCGCGTTCAAGATTTCCATTGATACAGAGGTGAGCCCATACCCTATTCTGGAGTGGTATCCAGGAGACAGAATTGAGATTGTGACGCGCAGGGATCATGTCCAGGAAGTTATTTTTAAAACCCTGTACAAAGATGGATATCAGCAGTACGTTCTGCACGAGCATTATGGTTATGGTTATATCCGGAACGTGCTGTATCGGGGTGAGCAGGAAATTTCACTGGATTCTATCCCAGCGACCACAGGGCTGACTGATACTATATTCGATAAAACAATTATGCTGGCTGTCCCATTAAAAGTCTACGAATCCGCAAAATACGAGCATCGCGGAGGCAGCATTTTTGATGGGAAATTGGACGGATTTGATGCGTTTGATGAGGCATGGAGCCAGTGGATGGATGCTCTGAGAGCTGGAAGGGCAAAAGAATACATCCCAGAATGCTATTTGCCGCGAGACCCGAACACAGGAGCGGTTTTAAAGCCGAATCATTTTGACAACCGCTATATTCAGACTGATCAGGATATGGGAGAGGGCGCGCAAAACAAGATTGATGTGCAGCAGCCGGGGATTCCTCATGACAGTTACTTAGCGACCTATATAACAGCGCTCGACTTGTGTTTGCAGGGAGTTGTGAGCCCTTCCACGCTGGGAATCGATGTGAAGAAGCTGGATAACGCAGAAGCGCAGAGAGAAAAGGAAAAGACTACCCTATATACGCGAAATGCGATTGTAGATGCCCTACAGAAAATGATTCCGGAATTGGTATCTGTAGCGGTCAATGCGTATAATATCCTGCTAAAAAAACCAGTACAGGAAGTGAAATTAGATGCTCCGTTCGGAGAGTACGCAAACCCGTCATTTGAGAGTCAGGTTGAGACTCTTTCCAAGGCGCGCCCTGGTTTCGCTATTATGTCCGTAGAGGCACAGGTAGAGGAGTTGTATGGAGATACCAAAGACGAAGAGTGGAAGAAAGAGGAGATTGCAAGGTTGAAAGCCGAGCAGGGCATTGCTCAGCTGGAAGAGCCTGCAATCAATCAGGCCGCCGGCGACTTTGCAATTAATTTGGGAGGAGAGAAAAATGCAAGTAAAGGTAGCGAACCGAATGTACCGAATGAACCGGAGTGAGTTTGAGGGGCTGCTAAAAGTAGCCAGCGAGCAGGTTCCGTTTGGTATTTATGCGGTGACAAAGGATGGTTATGCAGAGCTGCGCTGTGACCGGTGTAAAAGTAAAACAGAATTAAAGCGGGCAAAGCAGAACTTTAAGGCTCAGGGCTTTAAGGTCTATGCAAACGGAGGCTGAAATGGATGATTATGATATCACAGCTGCCTTTGAGGCCATTGAAAACGAACTGATAGCCTCCATGATGCGGAATATGTCCAGGCACAGAGCCGAGGAAACCAAAGAGGGCTATGAGTGGTCTATGTGGCAGGCGGAGCAGCTAAAAGCCCTGGAAAAGTACAAGCGAGAGAACCAGAAGCGGTATAAAAAGCAGTTTAAGAACATTAATAAGCAGATTGCCGTTCTGATTCAGCAGGCAAGGCAGGAAGGTAATATGGAGCAGGAAATTAAAATCCTGCAAGCCATCAAAAAAGGCTGGAAAGTCCACGGCAAAAATGGTTCTCCTCGCCCAAAATCCATGACTGCAGAGTTCTTCCGGCTGAATGACCGAAAACTGGCTGCACTGATTGAGGCTACTGTCCATGATATGCAAGAGGCTGAGAAAGCTATCCTGAGAAAAGCCGAGGACGATTACCGCAAGGCGATTTTTAATGCACAGGTTTATGCGAATACCGGAGCTGGAACCTACGAAAAGGCGGTTGATATGGCCACAAGGGATATGCTTTCCCGCGGCCTTGGCTGTGTGGAATATGCAAACGGATCCCGTCATACTCTTGTGGATTACGCCAGCATGGCAATTCGTACCGCCAGCAAGCGAGCGTATTTGTACGGCGAGGGTGAGAAGCGGCAGGAATGGGGGATAACCACTGTAATTATGGCAAAACGTGGGAATCCTTGCCCGAAGTGCTTGCCATTTGTCGGAAAGGTGTTGGTGGATGATGTATGGAGTGGTGGCCGTTCAGATGGATACGATCCGGAAACTGGGAAACGATATCCCACCATAAGCCATGCGATTGAGTGCGGCCTGTATCATCCAAACTGCAAGGATAGCCACACGACCTATTTCCCTGGCATTTCCACAGCAGATGATACTTGGACAAAGAAAGAACTAGAATCCATAGGCCTGAATTACAACAAAGAGCAAAGACAGCAATATGCCAGGAGACAGGCTGAGAGATTTGGAAGGCTGGCTGAGTATTCGTTGGATACAGAGAATCGAAGGCGATATAAAAATAAAGCAGCAATATGGGGTGAAAAAGCAAGAAATAAATATGCAGTATCAGATGAAATAAAACAACATCGGGATGATACGCCAATCAGGATGGTTGAGTTGGTAGATAAATATGCTAGTGACGAGTTTGTCGTCATTGATGAAACCTCTGAACATGCTTTTGCATATGACCCTGATACGGATACCATTAGAATCAATACAACACACCCTCAGTATCCATATTATGATTACAAAGAAGTTATGCTCCATGAGCTGGCGCACAGAATTGATCAGAATGAGTTTGGTAGTCCTATGAATGCAGAATTTTCAAATGCAATCATCGAAGCAGAAAAATATCTAATGGAAAACGCAGAACAATATAGAAAAATGTTTGAACCGGGTGGAGAGCTGGAGTATAATAGCCTTATCAGCGACATAATGGGATGTATTACAGACAACTCAATTGTTGGTGGAGCTTCTCATGATTCACAATATATTGGCGTTCCGGGATACACAGAACTGGAGGTGTTTGCCGATATTTTCTCTGCGTTGTATCAGGGGGATGATGATACTGTTAATTTCATAAAAGCTGAGTTTTCAGATATACACAAAGCATTTCTAAAGATTATAGGGAGATGATTTATGCTTAAGAAAGAATTTGTTGACATGATGAAAGATGATGAGGAACTACAGGAATTGCGTCGTAAAGTATATTCGATTACGGGGCAGCTTGAAGATATATCATTTCGCATAGGGGCAAATTACAATTATGAAGAATGGAAAGAGAAGCTGAGAAAAATTGTAAAAGAACACGATACCACCAGTCAGTAATGGCCGGTGGTATTTTTGTACCCCAAATTAGGGAGGAACCGCAATGTTAATTATAAACTTTGATAAAAATGAACTTTGCAAAAAAGCCTACGGTCTCTGGCAGTACGATTATGGCCAGGTGCTGCGTATTCAGGGGTTGAGCCTCCCGACTGCGGCAGAAATCCACTTTGCGCTACAGGAGACCGGCGGCGAGGCTGTAACCAGGATTGGCATTACAAAGGACGGCGTGACGGATGTAACCATTCCGGACAGCCTCCTGGAAGCGGATGGGGCAAGCCAGGATTACCAGATATACGTGTTTGTGTACCTTGCTACCCCTGTCAGCGGAGAGACTACCAGGAGGATTACTCTTGGGGTTAAGTCCAGGCCAAGGCCGGAGGCGTTTAATACGCCAGAAGGTGAAGAACTCTTCGAGGAAGCCATTCAGGCGGTTAATAATGCTGCCAAACGTGCAGAGGACGCCGGAAAGGAAGCAACCGCTGCCGCGGGGGAAGCTAGAGAGTCTGCTTCCCTGGCTGGAAAGTATCTGACAGACACACAGGTTCTGGCCGAACAGGTGGAAATTAATGCGGATTTGGTGGCACAGGGAACAGAGACAGCCAGAGATTTACTGGCTCAAACTCAGGAAGCGGCCAGTAATGCGGCTTTATCAGCTGAGACGGCCAAACAGTCAGAGACTGCCGCAAGGGAGGCCCAGACAGCCGCTGAGACTGCGGAAGACGCAGCCAGACAGTATGCTGAGGAGACGGAAGCAGACCGGCAGGAGGTAGCGGAAAGCAAGCAGTCTGTTACTCAGATGAAGAGCGATATATCCAGGATGCAAGCGGATGTACAGGCAAACAGAGAGGCTGTAGAGCAGACGGTAACAGAGTTTAGAACAGCTGCCCAGGGCGCCCTTACAGCCATTGGACAGGCACAAAATACCGCAGTATCGGCAGTGCAGACAGAGGGGCAGAGACAGACCACAGCGGTACAGCAGGCAGGCACACAGGCAGTCAGTGACGTTGAAACAGCTAAGACAGAGGCGGTTCAGGCAGTTACCACAGAGGGCGATACACAGACCAATAGGGTGCAGGATGCGGCTGCTGGAATTGTGGCAGACCGGGAGCAGATTGCGGCAAATAAAGCCGGAATTGAAGCCCTGCACCAGGGCAAAGCCGATGCCATTGTTGAGACCGCGCAGGGTGAGACTATGAGCCTGACAGACAGCTCCGACAAGCTATTTGAGGGGCTGAGGGTGTTCGGGAAGAGTACGCAGGATGGGACGCCGAGTGTGGAAAATCCAGTGCCGATTGTGAATGCCGGGGGGAGCGGAAGTATTACGGTAACAGTTAATGGCGCAGAGCCTCAATCCCTCACCCTCGCCACTCCGAACGGTCTCCCCGGAATTCCAGTGTCAAAAGACGGCAACTACACTGACCAAAACGGTCAGCAGTGGGTTTGTGATGAGATTGACTTGGCGAGAGGGAAATATGCGCAGAGGGTAAAAGACTTCATTATCAATCAGAACACTAATATATCAACCTTAATGGGTACTTATGGCGCACCAGAAAAAGATACCATTTTGGTTCGTTATTTAGATAGGACCATTAAAAAAAATGGTGCTATTTTATGCCGAGAGTTGATACATATTCCAAACTGGAATGTCGATAGTGAATCAGTATATACAACAGAAACCTCTATTGATTTTAGACTTTCAAGAAAAAGACTTGGATTGGGAACAGAGACAACGACTGATGAGAATAAAACAGCGGTTCTTAAATTTTTGGAAACAACTCCGCTTCATTGCCTTGTGGAATTGAATACCCCCATCGAGCGAGACCTCACCCCCGAAGAACTCGCCGCCTACTCCTCTCTCCACGCCAACTGCCCAACCACCGTTATCACAAACGATGCCGGGGCGCACATGGAAGCGACCTATGTGGCAGATACCGGAACCTATATCCGGAACATGGAATCGCGATTAAATGCCAAGCTGGTGAATATCCAGTCAGCCCTAATTAGTCAGAAAATTTCTGGGGGGGGGTATAAAGGTAACTGACAGTTCGAGGGTGCCGGTTGTGCGGTTTGTGATGTGGGGTAAGACGGAGCAGATGCGAACCACAGGTGCGCAGTTGTTGCGTAATGATTTGTCTAAAAAGAAAACGTTCAAAGGTATAACGATAGAACTTAATAATTGCATGGTAAGTTATAAGGGCACCTTTGTAGATAATGGAACTCAAGACAGGCCCGTTCTTGATCTGCTATTAAAAAAAGATGATTTTATTGGAAAAACTTTATTTCTCGTATCAGATGATTCAAAATTATATCAAACTTTTCGCATAAATCGTATAAATGGCGAACATGAATACGATGTAAAGGAACCTATTGTGGATGAAACAGTCAAAGAGATATATGCAAGATTCTTCTACAGAATGACAAACCCACCGTCTGGAACTGTGATTAATGAAACTCACAAGGTAATGTTATGCGAATCCAAGAATAAGGAAAAACCATGGGAACCATACACCGGCGGCTTCCCCTCCCCCTCCCCTGACTGGGAACAGCCCATCGAGATAACCGACCAGCCTGTGACCGTCACGATTAAGGGCGGCACAGAGCAGCAGTCTATCACCCTGATACCGCCGAAGCCCATGACCAAGTGGGACAAGCTGGAAAAGGTGGATGGAGTGTGGTGCTGGGTGTATCAGAGCAAGCATATTCTGTCTTATAGCGCAGAAAGCATCACAGGAGAATATTTTTCCACAACAGGAGAGCTGAATGCAGGGGCAGAGGTGTATTACAAGGCTTCTGCACTTGAACTCATCCCCCTCTCCCCATCCGAACAGGACAAACTCAACGCCCTCACGATGTACGCAGGCACCACCGAAGTCACCAACACCGGCGGCTGCAACATGGAATTAACCTACACCGTAGATACAAAATCCTATGTAGACAGTAAAATCGCGGCTATCAGCGCCGCAGTATTGGAGGTATAAATGTACGAGATTGTAAGAAATGTAATCACATCAAAGAGATACGCTCTCGATGATATGTTAAAGAAAATAGATACCCTCTGGGCGCAGAACGACATCACCGAGGAGCAGAGAAAGGAACTGGTTGCACTGGCGCAGGCAAACGCAGACCCAGAGCAGTCCAACGCACCGTTGCAGACCCAGATTAATGAACTGGCAAAGCAGCAGAGTGCACTGAAAGAGACCGTTACCTCTCTAAACGCGACCGTCCAGAAGATTAAGGAAACGGTAGAGAGCGGAGGTACAGTCGTTCCGGAACCAGAACCGGAGCCTCAGGAAGAATATCCGGCGTGGGAGCCGTACAACGGTATCCCGCCAGTAAAATGGCAGGCAGGTTCCAAGTGTACTCACAGCGGCAAGAAGTGGGAATCCATGGTGGATAATAACGTCTGGGAGCCGGGTGCGTTTGGAGTAGGGCCGGAGATTTGGAATGAAGTAGTTTAATAAAAATTAGTCATAGATAGTCATAGATTTAGTCATTAGCACGCGGGAAACCGGGTGTTATTTTTATGCCCAAACGCGATAAGGCAATAAAAGGTGCGCGGTCAGCGACACTGATAACAACGGATGAAACAAGAGCGACACTCTCAAAAACGGAAGGAGCAAGTAACTATGGCAGAACAAACCACAACTACAACCACTACTACAGAGCCAACCACAGCACAGCAGACAACGTCAGCTACAGTTGACTATGACAAAATCCAGAAAATGTTAGATGGAACCCTCGCGGCAAAAGAGGACACGGCCTTAAAAGCCTACTTCAAACAGCAAGGACTGTCCCAGGAAGAGGCAGAACAGGCAATTTCTGCATTCAAGCAGCAGAAAGCAGCCAGTCAGCCGGATGTTGGAGCGCTGCAACAGCAGGCGCAGGCAGCCCAGAAAGCGGCGCAGGATGCACAGATTCAGGCAGCTGCTACCATGGCGGCTGTATCACTTGGAATTAGTGCAAACACCATTCCTTACGTTCTCAAAATGGCAGATTTGAGTGCTGCTGTGGGAGAAGATGGAAAACTGAACGATGATGCGATTAAGAATGCACTGAACAAGGTGCTGGAAGATATTCCGGCATTGAAACCGCAGGCGGCTGGCGCATCCGGATTCGTGCAGGTTGGGGTTGGAGGAAACCCATCACAGGGCGCAGCATCGGCAGATAATGATGCTCTAAAAGCTGCGTTCGGACTTTAAAAGAAAGGAAAAATTAAATGGCAGTTTACAATTACGCAGAAACATTTACAAATTTATTGCAGCAGAAATACGCAAAGGAACTGTGTTCCGATGCGCTGACCAAAAGTAACCCGCAGGTTAAGTTCATCAATGCACAGACCATCAAGCTGCCGCGGATGACCGTATCTGGTTATAAGGATCACACGCGCACTCCGGGATTCAATGCAGGAACCCTGACCAACGACTGGGAGGCTAAAAAGCTGACCCATGACAGAGACATTGAGATTTGGATTGACCCGATGGATATTGACGAGACCAACCTTACCCTCTCCGTGGCTAACATCCAGAACACTTTTGAGACTGAGCAGGCTATCCCGGAAAAGGACAGCTACAGATTTTCCAAGCTGCATACTGAACTGACAAACTATAATTCCGGTGCCATCGACAAGACCGTTGTGGATGCATCTAATTTCCTGGGGCTGTTTGACGAAATGATGGCAAACATGGATGAGGCTGGAGTTCCGGAGGAAGGTAGAATCCTGTATGTTATCCCAGGCATGAACAAAATTGTGAAGGAAGCAGAGGGGATCCAGCGGGCGATTATCGTTAATACCCCGAATGCTATCAATAGAACTGTGCACAGCCTGGACAACGTAAATATTAAGATGGTTCCAGCAGCGCGAATGAAAACTATTTACGATTTTACCGAGGGCTGTAAGCCAGGTGGAAGCGCAAAGCAGATTAATTTTATTTTAATTCATCCGTCCTGCGTGGTTTGCCGTGACAAGTACAGCTACATCAAACTGTTTACTCCGGGCACCGATTCCAGAACTGCAGACGGATATCTGTACCAGAATAGATGTTACGGCGATTTGTTCCTTCTGGAAAAGAAAGCTACTGCATGCGCGATGAACGTGGAGGCCTAAATATGAAAGCAATTAAAGAAAACAAAGAGTATACCATCAATTCAGATGCAAAAGCAGCTTATCAGGAAGCAGGCTACGACATTTTTGATGACAACGGAAAGATGATCGCCCGTGGTCGTGGGAAAAATGTGTCCGCAGAACTCTACGAAAAGGCTCTGGAGGAAAACGAGAAGCTGAAAAAAGAGTTGGCGGCTGTAAAAAA
>ENA-ORNZ01002510-ORNZ01002510.1-human-gut-metagenome-genome-assembly--contig:-NODE-2510-length-11288-cov-6.261640_pt1 | contig 11288 bp, 8 predicted proteins | sample MGYA00242124_ERZ509040 | MGnify/ENA primary metagenome ERZ509040 (study PRJEB26280, sample SAMEA2338733) | human gut metagenome | biome: human gut; feature: human-associated habitat; material: faeces... | reverse complement strand
TTGGTACCAGAATCGTTGTTATGAAAGACGGTGTTGTTCAGCAGGTTGATACACCTCAGAACCTCTATCAGAAACCGGGCAACCTCTTTGTTGCAGGATTCATGGGATCTCCGCAGATGAACTTCCTTGATGCCCAGATCAAAGAAAAAGGTTCCGACATTGTTGCAGTTATCGGAAGTGATGAACTCGTTATTCCGGCAGCTAAAGCTAAAGCACTCAAAGATGGCGGTTATGTAGGAAAGACCGTTGTTATGGGTATCCGTCCGGAAGACGTTGCAGATACACCGAACGGCTCCATGTCTTCTACCGTTAAAGTTTATGAGCTTCTTGGTGCAGAAGTATTCCTGTACTTCGATGTAAACGGCACACAGATCACAGCTCGTGTTGATCCAGGTACAAAAGCAAAAACAGGTGATCCGGTTAAATTCGATTTCAACATGGAAAAAACACATTTCTTTGATAAAGATACAGAACTGGTTATCACTAACTAATATTCAATCAGAATATCAGACCCGGGGCAGTTTACCCCGGGTCTTTTTTTCAGAAAGGATGATTTGATTTCATGTCCGTACAACGTACACTTCAAAAATATATGGATGACTGGAAACGCATCAGCCATCTCGACTTCTGCCTGCTTCTGGAGGACAATTCCGTTTTCGTTACGACCTGCGAAAAAAGACTTCCATCCGCAGCAAAACTTGATGACTTCCGCCAGAGCACCGCACTCTGTCTGGCCAATACAACCTGCTGCCTGTACAAAATTACCGAAAAGAGCGATGTTCCCTATCTTCTCGTCGTATGGGGAAGCGATGCTTCTGTCTCAACGATTGGTGAACTGGCTGTCTGCCAGATTCAAAGCATCCTGGAAGGTTTTTCCGAAAAAAATGACAAAAACTCTTTTATGCAGAAACTGCTTCTGGGAAACTATACAGAAGTAGAGGCTTTTAACCGTGCACGCAAACTGCACATTTCCACCACTGCACGCAGGGCAGTCTTCCTCGTTACAACCAGACAGTCGCAGGATGAACATGCCCTGGCAACGATCAAAAATATCTTTTCTGCACGCACACACGATTTTATCACTGCGATCGATGACAGTGGCATCATCATTGTTCGTGAACTTTCTTCTACGGAAACTTATGAAAATCTCGAAGATACCGCTCATATGCTGGTTGATATGCTCGGCGCAGAGGCCATGACACAGGCATGGGTTGCCTACAGCAATACCGCCGACGATCTCCGTGAACTTTCCAGTGCATATAAAGAAGCACGCACAGCACTCGAAATCGGTAAGATCTTTTATGCTGAACGTGCTGTATTCGGATATCGTACCCTTGGTATCGGGCGTCTGATCTACCAGCTCCCTGTCTCTATTTGCGAGATGTTCATCGAAGAAATCTTCGGTGATGAGTCGCTTGATTCTATCGACGGTGAGACGCTGGCGATCATCCGCACTTTCTTTGAAAATAACCTGAATCTCTCCGAAACATCCAGACAGCTCTACGTACATCGCAACACGCTTGTCTACCGCTTCGAAAAGATTCAGAAAAAATTCGGTCTCGACCTCCGTACTTTCGAAGATGCCATGACCTTCAAACTGGCTATGCTTGTTGCCGGTTATCTGAAATCAAAATCACTTCAGTAACATCAGATGCTCCGGCGGCAGATACAGATATGGCGGCAGATTTTTTTCATGTGGATCCCGGAAGTTTTCTTTCGGGCGCATCCACCAGAGGGCTGCTCCTTCTTCCATTCCCGAATTTCTGACCAGATACTGATGTTCAAATGTTGTTTCCACATATTCCGCTGTCTCAAAGGCAATGCAGTTTTTACCTGCTTCCTGCACCGGTTGGATCCAGTGTCCGCGGATGGCAACATGCGTCATATCTGCTTCCACCTTCTGTGCAGTATGGAGTGATACACCCCAGTCAAGTGCAAACACTTCATGATCTCCCATTCTCTCAATCCTTGAACTGTTTTTGCAGCCGGTCAGTCTGGAGGCTTCCAGAAGCTGTGGCTGTTCAAATAAATCTCTTGTATTTCCGAAAATCAATGTCTTTCCTTCTCTTAAAAGCATCAATTCATTACAAAAACGAAATGCCTCATCTCTGCTGTGCGTTACCATCAACATATCTCCCTGATACTGTTGCAGAAATTCCTGCATATCTTTCTGTAAAACATCCTTCAGATATCCATCCAATGCCGAAAATGGCTCATCCAAAAGGATCACTTCCGGTTCTCCGATCATCATTCGGGCAAGTGCTACTCGCTGCTGCTGCCCACCGGAAAGCTGTGCCGGATAACGATTCTCCAGCCCATCAAGCTGATATCTTTTCAGATAGTCACGTACCTTTTCTTCTTTTTGCGATTTTTCTCCACGATAGCCGCAGAGAATATTGTCTTTGACCGTCATTGTCGGAAACAGTGCATAATTCTGAAAAAGATAACCGATCCTGCGTTCCTGCGGTTTCAGATTAATTTTTTTTTCGGAATCAAACACGGTTCTTCCATTGATTACAATCTTTCCCTTATCCGGAGTTTCGATCCCGGCAATGCAGCGGAGCGTCATGCTCTTTCCGCTGCCGGATGCTCCTAAGATTCCGGTTGACGAAGTAGTGCTCTCAAATGCGGTCCTAAGAGAAAATCCTTTGAAATTTTTTTCTATATTTACCTGTAATGCCATCAGATCCACCTTCTGCTCTTCATGCCTCTGCCCGAGACAATATTTATCAGTGCCACGATCACAAACGAGATCAAAACGATCACCACAACCCAGAAACCTGCCACATTATAATTTCCTGCGGCCGTTTCCGCCGCAATCGCAACGGATACGGTACGTGTCTTACCAAGGATATTCCCCGCCAGCATGGAAGTTGCTCCATATTCGCCGATTGCCCTTGCAAATGCAAGTACGGTACCGGATGCAATACCCGGCGCTGCTGCCGGAACGATAACCTTCCAAAAAATCCTGCGGTCACTCATACCAAGAGTCTGCCCTGCATAAATGAGATTTACATCCACCTGCTCAAATGCAGCACGTGCGTTGCGGTACATCAGTGGAAAAGCAATGACCGCTGCTGCGATCACGCAGCCTTTCCATGTCTGAACGACCTTGAAATCAAAGCTTTCCAGCAGAAACTTACCAAACGGTCTGCGCAGACTGAAGATCAGCAGCAGAAAAAATCCTGCTACTGTCGGCGGAAGGACAAGCGGCATCGTAAGAATACCATCAAGAACCGCTCTTGATATCGGTTTCAGTTTCATGATCTTTCTTGCACAGAAAATCCCGAAAAAAAAGGCAATGACCGTCGCCACAAAACCGGTTTTTAAAGAAATCCACAGTGGACTCCAGTTAATTTCCTGTATAAATTTCATCATTCTTTCTAATTCCCCTGTATGCACAAAAAGGGGCTGACATATCTGTCGCCCCTTTTGTATGTAATTTTTGATTATTTTGTTTCTTCTGTTGCTTCAGTTTCCTCTGCAGTATCTGCATCAGTTTCTTCTGCAGCTTCTTTCTCATCATCTGCTCTGTACTGTGCAAATCCATATTCTTCGAATACTTTCATTGCATCATCTGTCTGAAGATATTCTAAGAAAGCTTTTGCTGCTGCAGCTTCGGAATCAGATGCTTCAGAATCAATTGTAAGCCCTGCAGGATAAAGAACCGGTGTTTCCAGAGAGCCAGCCGGAGCTTCTGCGATAATATCTACTTTGTCAGCAACGGAAGCTGCATCTGTTGCATAAACAATACCGATTTCGTTACTTCCCTCACTTACAGATGCAAGCACCTCTGTAACGTTCTTTCCTTCATTGATCTCCATCTTGTTGACATCGTCTTCGATACCAAGATTCTTAAAAATTTCACGGGAGTACTGCCCAACCGGAACATCCTCTCCTGCAAGAGCGATATTCTCTGCATCTGTGATGTTTTCGAATCCAGTAACCTTTGTCTCGCCATCCTTTGGTTTGATCAGAACGACTTTGTTTTCAAGAAGATCTACAACTGAATCTTTGTCTGCAAGTTCTTCATCTACAAGTGCATCCATCTGTTTGGTAGCTGCGGAGAAAAAGATGTCACATCTGGAACCTTCCTCAATCTGTATCTGAAGTGTTCCTGAACTGTCTGCATTAAAAAGAATATTTACATCCGGATATTCCTTATTGAAATCCTTCTGGATATCTTCCATTGCATTGCTTAAGCTTGCTGCAATAAATACATAAAGATCACCACTTGCATCCTCTGCGGCTGCTGCCTGTACGCTGCCTGCACTCATACCTGCCGCCATAGTACCTGCCAGCATGATCGTTAAAAATTTTTTCTTCACGATAAATCTCCTTTCTTTTCTGTACTCTTTCCAGTAATTTCATTACTGCATTGATAATATTTTAACTGTACAGAAAATTTCTGTCAATTTATCTGACTTATTTTGCAATAGAACTTGCCAATAAATCTTAAAGAAATTTTTATAGATTAATAATTCCAGTCTCCGCCTTCTTCGTCGGTGTCATCACCTTCGTCTACATAATCATCGTAGGAAGAATCATCATAACTTCCATCATCATAACTTCCATCATCATAACTTCCATCATCATAACTGCTGCTATCGTCAGAACTTCCATCATCATAGGAGGAATCGTCATAACTTCCATCATCATAGCTGCTGCTATCGTCAGAACTTCCATCATCATAGCTGCTGCTATCGTCAGAATAGGAATCATCATAACTGCTGTCATCTGAACTTGTCTCCTCAGAGCTATCGTCAGAGGAAGATGTCTGCTGTGAATTTTCCTTTGTATCTTTTTCTTTCTTTTCAGAAAGACTCATATAACGAAGGTATGCAACAGAGCTTTCTTCGTCGTAAGCAAGAGAAGCTTTTTCCATATCGCCAAGGTTTACACTGTAGATCTGGTATGCGTCACCGGACGCAGTCACAATCTTCATATCATACAGAGCAGATGTACTGGAAGTATCTGTTGTTGTATCTGTGCTTTCTTCACTGCTGTCTGATGCAGAAGAAGAATCTGCTGTGTAATACATCTGCACCTGTTCTGCTGCTTTTACAGAAGATTCTGACGGAATCAGGTTTTTGCCCCAGTCTTCTCCACCAGATGTCATCAGATAGATTTCTCTGATATCGTTCTGGAGGCTGTTGGTCAGATAGATATATTTTGCCTGAGATGTTTTTACGCCAATTACCTTCGGTGCCGGTGTAGAGGTCGGTACCGGTGTGACTGTTACCGGAACTTCCGTAGGTGTCGGAGTTGCTGCCGGTGTCGGAGTTACCTCAACGACAGCTCCCTTTGATCCACATCCTGCCAGGGCAAGGATCATTGTCATGCCGAGTACGGCGATGATATGTTTTGCTTTCATTATTTCCATCCTTTCCGGTCTATACGAGACCGTTGATACATTTGCTTGTTTATAAAATCACAGACATTATCCCACGGAATCCGCCAAAAGTCAAATTTCCGGCTTTATCAGAGGAATTTTCTGCCCTGGATGTCTCGGGATTTTGCCATATTCATGACAAAACACCTCGCGGAATATTACCTGTGAACAGCAACCGCAAAATAACCCAGCACAAGGATACCAAGAACGATTCGATACCAGCCGAATGCCTTGAAATCATGTTTCTTGATATAACCCATCAGGAACTTGATTGCGATCACGGATACAAAAAATGCAACAACAACGCCTGTCACCAGTGTCAAAATCTCTGCCGGTGTAAATGCGAAACCAAATTTTACAAGTTTCAGAAGACTTGCGCCAAACATGACCGGAATTGCCAGGAAAAAGGTAAACTCTGCTGCTACTGTTCTTGAAGTTCCCACGAGGATTCCTCCGATGATCGTAGAGCCGGAACGTGATGTTCCAGGAATAACAGAAAGTACCTGAAAGATACCAATCTTGAATGCAGTACCGAAGCTTAACTCTTCAAGAGAAGTACATACCGGTTTTCTTCTTTTATTGTAGTTCTCTATCAGAATAAAGATTACACCGTATACGATCAGAGCAATCGCAACTACTACATAATTGTTGAATTTTTCTTCGATAATATCATTAAACGGAAGCGCGATCACGATTGTCGGGATACATGCTACAAGAATCTTGAACCACAGGATCCATTTATCCTTGTTACAAAATTTTTCGACAAATGTCAGTGCCATACGGGATACCGGATTCATACGGTTAAGTTCTTTACGTTTTTTCGGTGAAATCTCCCGTATGTAAAATGGCCACAATTTGCTCCAGTACAAAACAACAACCGCAAGAATCGCGCCCAGCTGGATCACCACAAGGAAAAACTCCTTAAATTCCGGTGTCATTTCCATCTTGATAAATTCATCGACAAGAATCATATGTCCGGTACTGCTGATTGGAAGCCATTCCGTAATACCCTCGACGATTCCGAGTATCACAACTTTTATAAATTCCAGAACACTCATTTTTCTTTCCTTTCTCTGTCTTATTTTTTCATTACAATACCTACGAATTGTTTCGTGCGCTGCAATCCCACAATTCATACTTTATCAGTATATTACAGTTTCCATGGTTCGTAAACCTCTCCACGGGTTTTCGTTTAAAGTTTAAGTTTTGTTTAGATTTTTCCTGTAATATCTGTGATTTTTTCTAATCAAAAACCGGAGAAACTGTTTCGTCTCTCCGGTTGTAAAGTTATTTTTATTCTTTTATCTGTCTGCTATCGTTGCAATATCGATCAGCGTCAGGTGGTGAAGGTCTGTGTTTTCAAGGCTGGTTACAAGCGCTTCTGCTGTATCCAGACTGGTCAGAACATTGACACCTGTCTCGATCGCATTTCGCCGGATCACGAAACCATCTTTCTGATGCTCCACACCCTGCGGCGGTGTATCGATAACAACGTCGATCTTATGTCCGAGAATCAGGTCCATAAGGTTCGGTGCCGGCTGCTCCAGTTTATTTGTACGGATTGCTTTGATTCCGTTTTCTTTGAGAACTCTTGCAGTTCCTCTTGTTGCATAAATACGGTATCCGAGAGCCTCGAAACGTCTTGCGATCGGAACAACTTCCTGCTGATCCTCATCCTTGACAGTAATGATCATGTTTTTGTATTTCGGAAGTTTGATTCCGGCACCAATGAAAGCTTTATAAAGAGCCTCATTGAAAGTCTCTGCAATACCAAGGCATTCACCGGTGGATTTCATTTCCGGTCCAAGGCTGATATCTGCACCGCGAATCTTCTCGAAGGAGAATACCGGCATCTTGATTGCGATATGTTTTGCCTCCGGCTGAAGCCCAGGTTCATATCCCATATCTTTCAGTTTGTATCCGAGAATGACCTTTGTAGCCAGCGGCACAATCGGAATTCCTGTTACTTTACTGATGTACGGTACGGTACGGCTGGAACGTGGGTTTACTTCGATAACATATACTTCTTCACCGCATACAATAAACTGAATGTTGATCATACCGATTACATGAAGTGCTTTTGCCAGACGGCGTGTGTACTCTGCAATCGTGTCTTTTGCTTTCTGGCTGATTGTCTGTGCCGGATATACGGAGATACTGTCTCCGGAATGGATACCTGCACGTTCGATATGTTCCATGATACCAGGAATCAGGATATCCTCACCATCACATACAGCATCGACCTCGATTTCTTTACCCATCAGGTATTTATCAACAAGGATCGGATGTTCCTGTGCGATCTGGTTGATGATTCCGATATATTCTTCTACATCCTCATCGCTGACCGCAATACGCATACCCTGTCCGCCAAGAACGTAGGAAGGACGTACAAGTACCGGATATCCCAGCTCATTGGCTGCTTTTTTTGCTTCTTCGGCAGTAAAGACAGTATGTCCCTTCGGTCTCGGAATCTGGCACTGCTCCAGAATTTCATCGAACAGCTCACGGTCTTCGGCCGCATCTACATCTTCTGCAGATGTTCCGAGGATTTTTACTCCCATTTTCATGAGTGCTTCGGTAAGTTTGATTGCAGTCTGTCCACCGAACTGTACAACTGCACCATCCGGTTTCTCAATATTTACGATGTTTTCCACATCTTCCGGTGTCAGTGGCTCGAAATACAGTTTGTCCGCGATATCAAAGTCGGTGCTGACAGTTTCCGGGTTGTTGTTTACGATAATGGTCTCATAGCCTTCTTTTTTGAATGCCCAGGTACAATGTACGGAGCAGAAGTCGAATTCGATACCCTGTCCAATACGGATCGGTCCGGAACCAAGAACAAGGACTTTCTTCTTATCATGAGCAGTTACTGCTTCGTTTTCCGTATCCGGTCCGCCATATACAGAGTAATAATATGGTGTTGCAGCAGCAAACTCAGCTGCACAGGTATCTACCATCTTGTAAGCGGCTGTGATCTTGTATCCCTGACGAAGTGCCTTGATATCGGCTTCTGTTCTTCCACAGAGGTTTGCGATCACGTAATCCGGAAATTCCATGCGTTTTGCTTCCAGAAGAAGTTCTTCTGTAAGCGGCTGAGTCTTAAGTGCCTGTTCCATCTCTACAAGGATTGCAATCTTGTCGATAAACCAGCGGTCGATCTTTGTAATTCTGTGGATGTATTCTTTGGAAATATCTCTTCGGATTGCTTCTGCGATCTTCCAGATACGACGGTCATCTACAACTGCCAGTTCTTCGATCAACTCACTTTCATCAAGATCTGTAAAGTCATAGGACATAAGGCTGTCTACATGCTGTTCCAGAGAACGGATGGCTTTCATGAGCGCACCCTCGAAGTTGTGACAGATACTCATAACTTCACCGGTTGCTTTCATCTGAGTTGTCAGGGTTCTCTTTGCAGTGATAAATTTATCGAATGGAAGTCTCGGAATCTTAACTACACAGTAATCAAGCATCGGCTCAAAACTTGCATATGTTTTTCCTGTAATAGCATTCGGGATTTCATCCAGTGTATAACCCAGGGCAATCTTTGCAGCAACTTTGGCAATCGGATAACCTGTAGCTTTACTTGCCAGTGCGGAAGAACGACTTACACGCGGGTTTACCTCGATAACACAGTATTCAAAACTCTCCGGATGAAGAGCGTACTGTACGTTACATCCGCCTGTGATTCCAAGCTCTGTGATAATATTCAGCGCGGAAGTACGAAGCATCTGGTATTCTTTGTCTCCCAGTGTCTGGGACGGAGCAACTACGATGGAGTCACCGGTATGTACACCAACCGGGTCAATATTTTCCATGTTGCAGACTGTGATACAGTTGCCTGCGCTGTCACGCATAACTTCGTATTCGATTTCTTTCCATCCTGCGATGCAGCGTTCTACCAGAACTTCTCCTACACGTGAAAGACGGAGACCGTTTTCGAGGATTTCTCTGAGTTCGAATTCATTGTTGGCGATACCGCCGCCACTTCCGCCAAGTGTGTAAGCAGGACGGAGAACGACCGGATATCCTATGGTTCTGGTGAATGCCACGCCGTCTTCTACGGTTGTTACGACTTTGGATGCCGCAACCGGCTCACCGATCTTTTCCATGGTATCTTTAAATTCCTGACGGTCTTCTGCTTTCTTGATTGTTTCTGCAGTAGTACCGATCAGGCGTACGTTGTGTTCTTTGAGGAAGCCTTTTTCTTCCAGTTCCATAGCAAGGTTCAGGCCTGCCTGGCCACCAAGTGTCGGAAGTACGCTGTCCGGCTGTTCTTTCAGGATGAGCTGCTCTACAACTTCGACTGTCAGTGGCTCGATGTAAACTTTATCTGCAATATCCTTATCTGTCATGATTGTCGCAGGGTTGGAGTTCAGGAGAACTACTTCCATGCCTTCTTCTTTCAGAGAACGGCATGCCTGTGTACCTGCGTAGTCAAACTCTGCTGCCTGACCGATGATAATCGGACCGGATCCAATTACAAGAACTTTATGTATATCTTTATTTCTCGGCATGATCTGTTCCTCCCATCATTTTCATAAATCTGTCAAACAGGTAGCTGGAATCCTGCGGTCCGGGGCATGCTTCCGGATGGAACTGAACGGTAAAGATGTTCTTTCCTTCGTAAGCCATTCCTTCGTTTGTACCATCATTTACGTTGATAAATGCAGGTTTGGCAATGCCCTTTTTCTCAAGTCCTTCTGCATCTACCACATAGCCATGGTTCTGTGAAGAAATGTAAACGCGTCCTGTCTCAAGGTCTTTTACCGGATGGTTGCCGCCGCGGTGTCCGTATTTCATCTTATGTGTGTCTCCGCCTGTTGCAAGTGCCATGAGCTGGTGTCCAAGGCAGATTGCAAAGATCGGTACATCAGATTCATAAAGTTTACGGATTTCTTCTATAATAGTAGTACATTCTTTCGGGTCTCCAGGTCCATTGCTCAGCATGATTCCGTCCGGAGCATCTTTCAGGATCTCTTCTGCCGGTGTCAGTGCCGGATAGATTGTCACCTGACATCCTCTTTCATTCAGAGAATGTGCGATGTTACGTTTTGCTCCAAAGTCCATGAGTGCTACTTTTGGTCCGTTACCTTTGAGTACTTCTTTTTCTTTGCAGGTAACTTTTTCAACTACTTTTCCTGTTGTATATGCTTTTAAGCGGGGGATTATTTCGTCTAAATCATAGTTTTCATTGACAGTGATCATACCATTCATGGTACCTTTTTCACGAAGAATTTTGGTGAGAGCACGGGTATCAATACCGGCAATACCCGGAATATCATGTTTTTCAAGAAAATGCTGAATTGTGTCCACGCTTCTGAAGTTGCTTGGAACACGTGATAATTCACGAACGATAAAACCATCAATCCATGGTTTTCTGGATTCCTGGTCCTCATAACAAATACCATAGTTACCAATTAGAGGGTAGGTCATGCAAACGGCCTGTCCTGCATACGACGGGTCAGTCATTACTTCAAGATATCCGGTCATGGATGTGTTAAAAACGATTTCACTGATGACTTCTCTTGTCGAACCGATACTTGTTCCTTTAAATACATGGCCATCTTCTAATATCAGAAATGCTTTCATATAATCTCCCTTTCTCTTGTTTTATCCTAAATCTTCAAAATTGTATCACAAGAGTTTTTGTTTTTCAACAGGTTAAAGTGCTAAAAATAATTAAGTTGTTCAAAAAAACTTTGTTCTGGTGATTGATTGAGTAAATTGTTGCTTTTGCAAGTATTATTAAAAAAATTTAATTTTTTTTATTTTTTCTATTGACATTTAGGTTTTGTTGCGTTATTATAAACAGGCAGTCGACGAGAGCGACTGATTCATAATGAAATGCAGGAGTGGCGGAATTGGCAGACGCGCAGGCTTCAGGTGCCTGTGG
>ENA-ORNZ01002507-ORNZ01002507.1-human-gut-metagenome-genome-assembly--contig:-NODE-2507-length-11315-cov-3.145826_pt1 | contig 11315 bp, 8 predicted proteins | sample MGYA00242124_ERZ509040 | MGnify/ENA primary metagenome ERZ509040 (study PRJEB26280, sample SAMEA2338733) | human gut metagenome | biome: human gut; feature: human-associated habitat; material: faeces... | reverse complement strand
TGGCTCAGAACGCAGAGCACAAAGACTGGTGCTGTACAGAAGAGCTGATGAAGACAACCAAGGACGGAAAGGCTCTGTACCTGCACTGCTTACCAGCTGATATCAACGGCGTAAGCTGCAAGGACGGCGAGGTTGAGGCTTCTGTATTCGATCGTTACCGTGATCCTCTGTACAAAGAAGCAAGCTACAAGCCATACGTTATCGCAGCTATGATCATGCTGGCTAAGTTTGCTGATCCTGCTGAGATCTTAAAGAAACTGGAAGAAAAAGGAACTCCAAGAGTATTCAAATAAAATCTAGTTAAAAGATAGGTGTTTCTGAGCTGCCGGACCGGAGCGCGTCGTAAATGGCTTTCTGTCAGACGCACTCGGGCTACCGGTGGCTCTTTTTATCGAAAAAAGGGGTAATTAACAATGGAAAACAAGAAGAAAAAACGTATCGTCATTGCTCTGGGCGGCAATGCTTTAGGAAATACTCTTCCTGAGCAGATGAAGGCAGTGAAGATCACCGCTAAGGCTATCGTAGACCTGATCGAGGAAGGCTGCGAAGTGATCGTAGCTCACGGAAACGGTCCGCAGGTTGGTATGATCAACAACGCTATGGCTGCATTAAGCCGTGAAGATGCAAACCAGCCTAACACTCCTCTTTCTGTCTGTGTTGCAATGAGCCAGGCATATATCGGCTATGACTTACAGAATGCTTTAAGAGAAGAGCTTTACAACCGCAATATCTATGATATCCCGGTTGCTACCATGATCACTCAGGTACGTGTAGACGCAGATGATCCTGCTTTTGACGCTCCATCCAAGCCAATCGGTCACTTCATGACAGAAGAACAGGCTAAGATTGCTGAAGAAAAGTACGGATATATCATGAAAGAAGACTCCGGAAGAGGCTACCGTCGTGTTGTTGCTTCTCCAAAGCCAGCTGAGATCGTTGAGATCGGCGCGATCCGTTCCTTAGTTGACTCCGGTCAGTTAGTAATTGCCTGCGGCGGCGGCGGTATTCCTGTTACAAGACAGGGCAACCACTTAAAGGGCGCAAGCGCTGTTATCGATAAAGACTTTGCAAGTGAGCTGTTAGCTGAAAATCTGGATGCAGATTTCCTTATCATCCTCACTGCTGTTGAAAAAGTTGCTATTAACTTCGGAAAGCCGGAAGAAAAATGGCTGGATGACCTTGAAACCGAAGAAGCTAGAAAGTACATCAAAGAAGGACATTTCGCTCCTGGCTCTATGCTTCCAAAAGTTCAGGCTGCTGTTAAATTTGCTGAATCAAAACCAGGACGCACTGCGCTCATTACGCTGTTGGAGAAAGCAAAAGACGGTATCCAGGGCAAGACCGGTACCCATATCCATTTAGCGTAAATAAAGGGGGCATTGCATATGAATACAACCAGTAAAGAAGGATCTTTATTTGAATTAGACGGCGTGCCGAAATTAAGCCAGGCATTTCCTCTGGCATTACAGCACGTTGTGGCAATGATCGTAGGCTGCGTTACACCTGCCATCATCATTTCCGGTGCAGCCGGTCTTGAAACCGCAGACCGTGTACTGCTGATACAGGCATCTTTAGTTGTGTCTGCACTTGCTACTCTCCTGCAGCTCTTCCCAATCGGAAAGAAGACAGGTTTTCACTTAGGTGCCGGACTTCCCGTTATCATCGGTGTAAGTTTCGCCTATGTGCCAAGTATGCAGGCCATTGCTGATCAAGGCGGCATCCCGGCTATCCTGGGCGCCCAAATCGTAGGCGGTGTCTGTGCTATCCTTGTAGGACTGACGATCAAAAAGATCCGTAAGTTCTTCCCACCTTTAATCGCCGGTACCGTAGTTTTCACCATCGGCCTTTCCCTTTACCCAACTGCTATCAACTATATGGCGGGAGGTACAGGAAGCGCTACTTATGGTTCCTGGCAGAACTGGCTGGTCGCTATCTTTACTCTGGTAGTTGTTACTGGTTTAAATCATTTTGCAAAAGGATTTTTAAAACTGGCATCTATCCTGATTGGTATGATCATCGGATATATCTTTTCCAGCTTCTTTGGTATGGTAAGTTTCTCCAACGTAGCTCAGGCTGGTGTGTTCCAGCTTCCTCAGGTCCTGCATTTCGGCATTACTTTTGAACCATCTGCATGTATCGCCTTAGGACTGCTGTTTGTCATCAACTCTGTACAGGCTATCGGTGACTTCTCCGCTACTACTTCCGGCGGTTTAGACCGTGAACCAACTACAAATGAGCTTCAGGGTGCTATCCTTGGATACGGCGTTTCCAATATGGTCGGCGCATGTTTAGGATGTCTTCCTACTGCAACTTACAGCCAGAACGTTGGTATCGTTGCTACTACAAAAGTTGTAAACAGAGTAACTCTTGGTCTTGCAGCTGTGATCATCTTTATTGCAGGTGTATTTCCTAAATTCTCTGCTCTTTTAACAACTATTCCATATGCAGTACTGGGCGGTGCAACCGTTTCCGTATTCGCAGCCATCGCCATGACCGGTATGAAACTGGTTATGACAGAAGATATGAACTACCGCAATACCTCTATCGTAGGTCTTGCAGCAGCTCTTGGTATGGGTGTTTCTCAGGCGTCTGCGTCCCTTTCCGCATTCCCTGCATGGGTAACAACTATTTTCGGAAAATCTCCGGTAGTTATTGCTACATTAGTAGCTATTATCCTGAATGTAACACTTCCAAGAGATAAAAAAGCCAATTAATGATGTTCAGAATGTTTAAAATGTTTCATTATTAATCTGGTCTCTTTTCTATCCTCAAAAGAGGGATGTCACCTGACGGCTTTTTAAGCCGGGTGACATCCCTCTTTTAATTTGTGTATCTATTGACTCACAAACACGCGCTAACGCACTCATTCTATTCCATCTCAAAAGTTACGCTTACCTGGGCTTCTATGGACACTTCTCCCGGCATAACGCCCATATCTGCAGCAGCATCCTCCATCATCATCTGCTTGGCAGAAGCACCTGCTGTATTGTATCTCGCCTGAGGATAATAACCATCTTCCGATATATTTACTGCCTTTACAACCGTCATTCCTGCAGCCTCTGCCATGGCATCTGCCTTGTTCTTTGCCATTTCTACAGCCATTTTCAATGCTTCCTGATATTTTTCATCATAGTCACTGCAAAGATACTGAACACTGTCCAGTTCATTGACACCGGAAGCTACAGAAGCTGTAATGATCTTTCCTGCGTTTTCTACCGGGATATCTGAAACTGTGATGCTGGTACTCATCTGATAACCTGTAATCTTCTGGCGTCCGGAATTCCAATCGTAAATAGGACTCAAACCATAATCCGATGTCTGGATGGACTTCTCTTCCACTCCCAGACCTTTTAAAGTCTCCAGGGTCTGATTTACATTTTTCGCATTTTCTTCCTGGCATTCCTGGGCTGTCGCTGCCTGTGTGTATACACTATACTGGATCTGGGCCATATCCGGCACTGCCTTTACTTCTTCCATACCGCTTACTGTAATACGGTTGTCACTGCTATCTCCCTGCTGCACCTTTACAGTATCCGGGATCTGCACACTGGTGCTGCATCCCCAAAGTCCTGTTGCCGTTAAAACACAAGCTGCCGCCAGCGCCATGTTTCTGTAAGTTTTCTTCATAATACGTTTCCTCCTTTTACTGTTTTCTTCTCCTTTAGAGGACATCTGCTGACCTCTTTTATAATTCTATTCTAGCAGATTAAGATTATTTTTGTTTTCTTTTCTCTTAATAATGATTTGCCTGTTTATTACAAATACCTGACAAATAAATGGCACATTATCTTACACAAAATGCAGACAATTCTCCCCTCTGCTGTATTGACATAAAAGAATGAAAATGATATGATACTAAGAGTAGCATTTCTTCGTTGGCCTACCAGATAAACAAAAACTGAGTATTCCATTCAGGGGTTGTACTGGTTTCGACGGGGGTCATGCAGCTGGTGAAGCTATCCCCATGCGATGGGTTAAATGGCAAAATTAAAAATAAACGCTAACGACGAATTAGCATACGCTGCCTAATGGCAGCTGTCAGACTTAAGGCACCTACACTTTAAGACCCTGGCATCGACTATGTAGGAAACGACACATGCAAAGCTTTGCGCATGCGGGCGTATTATGAAGCTACTAAAACCGTCAGAGTGTTTCTTCCCGGACGGTAGAGGGAATGTCAAATAAGGAACTATGATAGTAGAAGAACAGGGAATTGATTTTCGGACAGGGGTTCGATTCCCCTCAGCTCCACTAAAAAAACCGCGCAAACACGCGGTTTTTTCTTTTTCCAATTTAACTTGTATTACATTTCATCTTGCATATGGTTCTATTCTGTCAGCTTTGGATACTGCAGCGCCCCATCCTTCTGCGGCGTAAGCACCACCGGTTCCGTTGCCATCCGGCCGTCTTCATCCAAATAATACCATTTCCCGCTGATGGTCTGCAGTCCTTTCACCATAGCGCCATCCCTTCCCAGATAATACCAATGTCCCTTATACTGATACCACACGTTATGGACCATTATTCCATTGCCATCAAACCAGTACCAGAGATCGCCATCTTTATACCAATCATTAACAACATAATTTTCCGAACCATCTTTCAGATAAAATCTCCAGCCGCCATTCTCCTTCTGCCATCCCATTTTCACTGGTTCCATTATCCATGTTTTCATAAACTTTTCCGGTGTTTTGTACTGTTTGATTAATGGAGTGGGCGTACTTCCCCAGTCAGGCAGATACAAATGGGGCTTATCTACAATGCTGGACCAGTCTCCGCCCCAGGCAAGACCAAGTTTCTTGCCAATTTCAGCAGCCTTCCTGAAATGACCTTTGCTGTCATTATAAGCGTCATCTGCTATCTTCCCATCTCCATCCACATCCATTTTCAGATAAAAATCAAAGGCAATCCCCCACTGGTGCTGTGACCGGTAGGAACTGCCTTTTGCATTGGTTACGATATTTCCCGGTTTTGTACGGCCTTTGGCATAGAGAGCATCCTGTTCTGCTGCAGTACGCAGTGTTTCAGAAATAGCAACATTAATTCCTTCTGCCTTGCAGGCGGTGATCCACTGAGCTGCTATCTTCTGCATCCGCGGGTGGCACAATGCAATATCTCTCATATACACGGTACCTCCCTTATTTTTTCCCCACCTGCTTGATCACCTGGTGTACTCCCGTTGAAGCAAGCCCGGAAACGATACCAATAGCTGCTGCGTTGATCACATCACCAGCCGGAAACTCCGGTATCAGATACATGCCTGCAACCCCCAGAATTCCGCCGGTTACGCCACAGACTACCGGTATCACCTCATCCTTTACTTTTTCCGTCGTCTTACACGCCATTCCGCCTAAATAGCAGATCACCGTGATCGCCGCCACACCTGCAATCCCAAAATCCATATCCTCTTCCTCTCTTTCCAGCAATATTTATGGGGATATCTTCCATTGTCCTCATAATTTATCATATGCTGGAACAGCCTAAAAGGACCGATCAGAAATATTTTCTGTATTTTTGAAATCTACAGAAATGGCAAATACTCCTACTAGTTTTTCTAAATATGTAATTAAACATATTTTTCCAAATATAATGGAAATACTTTTAAATTTTACATTTTATACATTATCATCATCTTGCACCTTTTGAATTTTATATTCTACAGAAGGATCAATTATTTTCTCTTCTATCACATTTTTACCTATTTCATATCTAGTTTTTAAAGATAAATTTATAGGGAATTTAAAACTATTTATTATTTTTCCTATATCCAACGGCTTGGACACATGTGCATCCATACCGGCATCTAAACATTCCTGTACATCTGAATTGAATGCATTGGCTGTCATAGCAATAATGGGAATGGTCCTGCCCAGAGGATTTTTGCCATTACGGATCCTTTTCGTTGCTTCCAGGCCATTCATATTTGGCATCTGTACGTCCATTAAAATAGCATCATAATCTCCGAAAGCAGAAGTTTCAAAGGCTTCAACCAGTTTTTCACCGTCTGGGCAGATCTTGCAGGATGCCTGGTACATTTCCAAAATCGCTTCTAAGATCTCCGCATTCAGTTCATTATCTTCTGCGCAAAGAAATTTCATTCCTTTTAATACGGAAACTTTTTCACCTTCCTGATGCAGATATTTTCCATTTTTTTCCTGTGAACCATTGGGATCTATTGCAAAAGGAAGTACCACTTCAAAACAGCTTCCTTTATTTAACTCGCTTTTCACCTGTATCCTGCCGCCCATCAGGTCAACGATACTTTTCGTGATGGCCATACCCAGTCCTGTTCCCTGTATTTTGTTGGTCGTGGAATTTTCTGCTCTGGTAAAAGGTTCAAAGATCGTTTTTATAAACTCCGGCGTCATTCCATATCCGGTATCTGTAACTGTAATGGATATATTGGCATGTTCCGGTATACTGCTTGGCTCTTCTGTCAGATCCAGGATAACGCTTCCCCCAACAGGTGTATATTTAACAGCATTGGACAGCAGATTGATAAAGATCTGGCGCAGGCGCACAGAGTCTCCCAGAAGATGTCCATGATCGATCCCGTGAACATGGATCTTAAACTCCTGTCCCCGTTCTTCTGCCTGTGGACAGATGATACTGTCTATCTGTGCCACCTGCTCCATCAGATCAACGGGATCTTCATTTAATTTCACCTCACTGGATTCGATCTTGCTCATATCCAGAATGTCATTGATAAGTCCCAGCAGATGCTGACTGGAATTTTGGATCTTCTGGATGTGGAGCTGCAGTTTTTCCGGCTCATGGATCTCATGTTCCAGAAGAGTGGTAAGTCCGACAATGGCATTCATAGGAGTCCGGATGTCGTGGCTCATATTACTTAAAAATGTGGTTTTCGCCCGGCTGGCCTTTTCAGCAGCCACTAAAGCAGCCTGAAGTTTTTCCTGGCTGGCAGCCAGTTCTTCATTTAATTTTTGTATTTCCTGAGCCCGTCCGTTCCTGAATGCTTCCTTCTCCGATGGCTGCAAGGATACCCACCCCCAGATAAAATGCCATAAACATACAGGCGCAAACATGGATCAGAAACGGATTGTTTCTGATCCTGAAATTTACAAATGCCAACATTCCAAATAAAAGGATGGCTCCCATAAATATGATCTTATTGGTGTGTTGACAGCACCACAATGCTTTTTCTGTTCGCCTCGTTGATCTCAGCAGAGATTCTCTTATACTGTTCTTTTTCCAGACCTCCATACAGCAGGACCTGGATGGTCTTCTTCCAAAACTCTCTCATGTACTCGTTAACCTTTATTTTTCCAATATGCTGCCAGAACCCGGATGATCTCTTCCCTGTTTACAGGCTTTGTCAGATGGGCATTCATTCCCGCCTCTTTTGTCTTTTCCTTATCTTCTACAAATGCATTGGCCGTCATCGCTATGATCGGAATGTCTTTTCCCTTGCCCTCCGGCAGTTCACGGATCTTTTTTGACGCTTCAAGACCGTCCATGACTGGCATCATAATATCCATCAGGATCACATCATAGGTGCCTGATGCTGCATCCGCAAAATATTCTACTGCCTGTTTTCCGTCTGATACTGCCGTTACTTTCGCTCCGGCTTCTTCTAACAGGAACTGAAGGATCTCCATATTTAACTGGTTATCTTCTACAGCCAGTATGTTCATCCCGGTAATATTCCTGTTTTCTTCCTGTATTTCCTTCTTTTTCCATGCAGGGTCCACTGTCTTAAATGCCAACTTTACTGTAAATGTTGTACCTTCCCCCGGTTTGCTGTTTACATCGATCGTACCGTTCATCTGCTTTACCAGTTCATAAACAATGGACATCCCAAGACCGGTTCCACGATATTCGGTCCTTACACGGTCATCTTCCTGTGTAAATGGCTTAAACAGGCTTTTTTCCACAAATTCCCGGCTCATACCAATTCCCGTATCCTGAACCTTAAACTCCAGACCGATATGGGATCCGTCATATTCCACTTCCCGGATGGCCAGACAGATCTTTCCCCCTTTTTTATTATAACGCAGGGCATTGCTGATCAAATTTAAAAGGATCCTTCTCAAATGGGCCGGACTGCCAAGAAACTGTCTGTGGACAACTTCATCCTCAATAGAAAACCTTATTTCCTGCTTCTTCGCCTGTACATCTGCAATCGCATGGATCTTTTCCATCTCCTCATCCAGATCCACCGGTATTTCTTCCAGATGGACCTTCCCGCTTCCGATCTTGCTCATATCCAAAACATCATTGATCAGGGACAGCAGATGATGCGATGCTTTATCGATCTTTTCCAGACAGTCTTTGATCCGCTCCGGATCATCCAGATTTTTCTTGATGATCTCCACCATACCCATGATCCCGTTGATCGGTGTGCGGATATCGTGGGACATATGGGAGAGAAACTCACTTTTGGCCTGATTGTCCCGTTTCGTCTCTTCATTGGACTGCTGCAGTTTTTCCTGATATTCCAATAGGGTGCGGATATATTTTTCCTGACGTCTATCTACTTCCCAGTAACCGGCTGTAATACACAGTACAATGATGATCCCCAGTATAAATGTAATATAAAATACTTCATTTTGGTGGAATACATATTCTAAGGACCTGTTTCTGGCAAATTCCGTGATCCATTTATTTTGCAGCCTTCCAATAGTTCCGTCTTCAGACATATCCCGGACCACTTCATTGATCATGCGCTGCAGTTTTGGCTGTGTATCATGAACTGCTAAAGCCGGATAACTCTTTGTGATCACAAGGCTTGGCACCAGATGCAGATGATTTTTTTCAATGATCTTTGTGGCAACTGCACCGTGACAGATCCCGAAATCTGCTTCTCCCTGCTCTACTGCCTCCAATATTTCCGTATTGGTGCTGTATTCCAGATAATCACACTGCAGATCATAGGTGGTTGCGATCACAGAACGCGCCATTAACGCAACCTTCTTACCTGCAAGGGCAGCCGCACTGTCGATCCTGCTTCTGCCATATACACGCAGTTCATCCGAACAGAAAGGGATCGTCCTTAAAGTCCCTTCCATATTGGAAAATATTTCCAGTCCCGTCAAAACATCTACTTCGTCCTCAGTAAGCATTTTCCGGCAGCCCATCCAGTCAGCCGTTTTAAACTCCGGACGCATTCCCAAGCGGTTTGCCACCTCTATCATGATCTCAACATAAAGACCTGATAATTCCCCATCCTTATTGTAATAGGAATTTGGACAGAAATCATAATCTGTTGCGATCCGCAAAACCGGCGCTGATTCACTTGTAATACCAGCCTCTATTTCTACTGTAGGCTCTGGTGAAAAAAGCCCCATCTGCCCGGCTGTAAAAAGGATCGGAACAATAATTCCCAAAGTAACAAGAAAGATCAGCACCCGCTTCATCGCCTTATGTGCCCCACTTATCTTCATTTCTCACCCATGCTTTCTTTTCCATTTTCAGCTACGTATATCTAACTGATTTAATTATACTGTCCAGCAAATTTCTTGTCAATTCATTCCCCCCGCAACCGGAATAAGTGCCTGAAGGATCATCCGTTTACTGGTTCCATAACAGGTGGATAAGGTCAGTATCTTTCTTTCTCCTTTTTGATAAGGTGTTCCATCTGTCTCATCTGTTACTTTTGCCAGGATAATGGGGCAGGTGATCCATTGCCCCTGATAAAAGATCTCTACATTGGGATGTTCCTTTAAAAATCCGGGATCCCTGTATTTTTTCAGATCACCAAACATAGAACCATCCTTCATGTTATGTCCATAAAAAATGGTATTGGCTGATACAAAAGGAATGTTCTGGCTGTCCGCAAAGATTGTTCCTCCTGACTGCTTTTCCCCGTTAAACCCATGATCTAAATAATATTTGTCATCTTTTCCCCAGACAGCTGGATAATCAATGGACGTTCCCGGAATACGGATCCAGCAATTATAATCCGGATTGATCTCTTTTAACTTTGCTTCCTCTATTGTTATTTCATCTATAGACGTACCAGAATGGTCCTGGGCATAAGAAGTTTCTGTTTTCTGTACCTCCCTGCGGATACTTTCGTATTTTTCGGCAGCCAGACGATACTTTCTTACTGTATTTCCGGTATAGACTATTCCGGCTGCAGCTCCTGTCAAAAGAATTATCCCTAAGATCCGGCGCTTTTCCCTGATCTTTAAACTTGCTTTATTTAACTTTCCCTTTTTCAGGATCCAGTAGGCGCCAATACCGACACAGCTGCCGGTTACCACTGCCAGAACCATTTTTCCTACAAACTTTGATCCTGTGACAGCTGGTTTTAATTCTACATCCTGTTCCCATTCTCTTTTCAGATCCGTATCCGGCATTTCTTCCCTGTCCCAATCTTTCTCTGCGATCAGCCCACTGTATACTGCCCTGCAGTCAAATACCTTTTTTCTGCCCCTGGCAACCAGTTTTCCATCTTCTCCTTTCTCGATCTGTGTGATCTCATAGTCCGAAGCGGGTAAACCCGCTTCGTCTAATATTTCTGCTTCTGTTATCTCATTCTGAAATTCCTTTTCCTGTTCTATCGTGATCTCCAGCCCATCTTCCCAGTGCTCATTAAAACAGCTGAACTGTTCTAAAGGCAGGATCCGCTTTGTTTTTCTTCCCGTTGTCCGGTCCTTTACCTGGACCCAGGCAGTCTCCGGTACTGTATCCACTCCTTCCATCTTTTTGTAAATGATCTCCTGGGATGCATAAAAGCTTTCATCATAGAGATTTGCATCCTGTTCCTGGGCCATTGCACTGAATGCAAACAGGCTCACTGCACCCATCACAAGTCCCAGAAACAAAACCATCTTTTTTCTTTTTCGGCTGCTATCAGAAAAACACCAGCCAGCCCCTGCCAGACACACACATGTCACCAACAGGATCCATCCAATCTGACTGTTGTCTCCTGTCTTAACACTGCTGCCGGAATATTTTCCATTTAAGCCCTTAAAGTTCCCATTTCTTCCTTTTACCTGGTAAAAAGCCTGGATCCTTCCTTTTGTCTTTTTCTGTATCTTTTCATTTTTGATCTCAAATACACCTTTTACAGTCTGATCCTTTTCTACTGTAAAATGATACAGTTCCTGACTCAGTTCATAACCATCCGGTGCTTTTATCTCTTTGAAAATATAAGTTCCATTTGGCGGGCAAATGATCTTGAACATTCCATCTGGGCCACTTTCTGCTATCTTTGCCAATCGTCCTGTCTGGTCATAAAATGCAAACACAGCTCCTGCAAGAGGTTCTCCCTTTTCATCTGTCTTTTTCTGGCAAATTAGTTGATTGTCTTGAAAAATGCTTGATTTACAGGCATATTCGCAGGTTTG
>ENA-ORNZ01002502-ORNZ01002502.1-human-gut-metagenome-genome-assembly--contig:-NODE-2502-length-11352-cov-2.325396_pt1 | contig 11352 bp, 7 predicted proteins | sample MGYA00242124_ERZ509040 | MGnify/ENA primary metagenome ERZ509040 (study PRJEB26280, sample SAMEA2338733) | human gut metagenome | biome: human gut; feature: human-associated habitat; material: faeces... | reverse complement strand
AGACAGCAGAAGTTGCAAAAACAGATAGAGAGCTTGGCGGGTAAAGAGGACTTGACGATGCGTGAAGCTTATAAGTTATCGAAGTTAATGGAAAAGTCGATTGAGAACGCAGATACATTAAAACCGGAACATAAATATGAGCGGAGGGCAGAGAGGAACCGTTGGAATGTGAAGACTGATTCGCTTGCGGATAAGAAAGATTCTCTTTACTGGGTGGCTGTACGTAGTGTGCCTTTGAAGCCGGAAGAGGTACAGAGCTATATCCATAAAGAAAAACTGACCGTTTCTAAAGATTCTCTTCAGAAAGACAGTGCAAAAACGAGGTCGGCCGGTGGGAAAATCATGCAGGCATTTTGGGTGGGGGATACATACCGGACAAAGAATAAGAAAGCCTGGATCAGTTGTTACGGGTTGCCTTCGTATATCCCGGAATATAATTTTGTTGATGGATTCTGGTTGGGAGCAAAGTTGGAAGCAGGGATTAAATTGTCTCGGACGGTGACTTTGCGCTTGGTTCCTTCCTTATATTATACAACAGCCCGTAAGGCACCGGTGGGACAGGGAAAGCTGATACTGGATTATGCTCCGCGCCGTAGGGGACAACTCACGTTTTCGGGAGGTGTCCTGTCTGCTGACTATAATGAAGAAAGCGGGGAAAGCCGGTTGATAAATGCGATCGCTTCTTCTCTCTTTGGACGTAATGAGGTGAAATTGTATGATAAACATTTCCTGTCTGCCGGGCATGAGATAGAACTTGCTAACGGATTGCTTTTTTCCGCTTCGTTTGCATGGGAGCAACGTAAAATGCTGGAGAATTATATATCGAAGAGTTGGTTCAAACGGAAAGCGGAACCTAACATTCCTGCCAATCGCTTTTTTGTGCCAATGCCGGAAAATGAGTTGCTGAAAGTTTCTTTTATGTTGGAATACACGCCGGCACATTACTATAGGATGGTACATGGAAAGAAAATCTATGAAGAGTCCCGTTTTCCTACTTTCACATTCCGTTACGATCGTGCTTTTTCAATGGGAGGGGTAAAGCTGTTTTCTTCTTATCATTTAACTGAATTTTCTGCGAAGCAGCGTATCGGGTTCGGTATGTTCAATCGTTTTAACTGGTATGTGAATGCGGGAGCTTTTTGGAAGGCTACCGGAATGCAATTTCCCGATTTTAAGCATTTTGCAACAACAGCTCTTCCGTTTACGGAAAGAACATTCGATACGGGGTTTGCCTTATTGAATAATTATGTTTATTCTACCGATACCCGTTGGGCACAGACGAATATATCCTGGTATACTCCGTATTTATTGTTGAAACAATTGCCTTTTCTGAAGAAGAAAAACTTTGATGAGGCTTTGCATCTTCGCTCTGTGGCGGTATATGACAGGAAAGTTTATACGGAAGTGGGCTATTCGGCCGGGCTTTACGAGATGGCACGTATCGGGGTATTCGCCGGCTTTGATGATTTGAAGTTCCGTTCCGTCGGAGTTTCCGTAAGTATTCCATTGTCAATGTTGAGAGAATACTGACCTTCTATGTAGAAATTATGTTAAGCTTCTGTGACATCCATGTTGTATTTCAGAAAAAATAATGTAAATTTGCCAATCTCTAATCTAAAAGCATGAAAGAAGTGACAATGGATCGTCAGATACAGCATAAAGATAATATGAGGGTGCCGGAACCTACTTTACGTAGATTGCCGTGGTACTTGTCTAATGTCAAGCTGCTGAAACAGAGAGGAGAACGTTATGTGTCTTCCACGCAGATATCCAAGGAAATCAATGTAGACGCTTCGCAAATCGCAAAAGACTTATCTTATGTAAACATCTCCGGGCGTACGCGTGTGGGGTATGAAGTAGATACTTTAATAGCCGTATTGGAACACTTTCTTGGCTTTACAGATATACATAAGGCTTTTCTTTTCGGGGTCGGTAGTCTGGGCGGTGCTCTGTTGCAGGATTCCGGTCTTAAGCATTTCGGTCTCGAGATTGTAGCGGCTTTTGATGTGAATCCCGCTTTGGTAGGAACCAGCCTGAATGGTATTCCTGTTTTTCATTCTGATGAATTTGTAAAGAAAATGCAGGAGTACGATGTGCATATAGGGGTGCTGACTGTTCCCATTGAAATTGCACAGTGCATTACTGATACAATGGTTGCAGGTGGCATTAAGGCTATTTGGAATTTTACTCCTTTCCGTATCCGGGTACCGGAGAATATTGTAGTGCAAAATACTTCGCTTTACGCTCATCTGGCGGTCATGTTTAACCGATTGAATTTTAACGAATTTAAATAATGAAGATTATAGCTGTAGGAATGAACTATGCCCAGCACAATAAAGAGTTGGGGCATACGTTAATAAACAAAGAGCCGGTTATCTTCATGAAGCCCGATTCGGCAATATTGAAAGACGGTAAACCTTTCTTTATTCCCGACTTTTCAGATGAGGTGCATTATGAAACTGAATTGGTAGTACGCATTAACCGCTTAGGGAAGAACATTGCTCCCCGTTTTGCGCATCGTTATTATGATGCGGTGACAGTCGGAATTGATTTTACTGCCCGTGATTTACAGCGCCGTTTCCGAGAAACTGGCGGACCATGGGAACTCTGTAAAGGATTCGATAGTTCGGCGGCAATCGGTACTTTTGTTCCGGTAGAACGTTTTGCTGATATTCAGCAATTGCATTTTAATCTGACGATTGATGGGCAGGAAGTCCAGAAAGGCTGTACGGCGGAGATGTTGTTTCATGTGGATGATATTATTGCGTATGTCAGCCGCTTTGTAACGCTGAAAATTGGTGACCTGTTGTTTACAGGCACTCCTGAAGGCGTAGGCCCCGTCAGTGTAGGACAACATTTGGAAGGATACCTTGAAGGAGATAAGCTGCTCGACTTTTATATCAGATAATGTGTCTGTTCGCCGATCGGTGATTGGCTGTGGCGTGATTCCGTATCGCAACCGGCATATTAGCGTATTAATCTATTGCTTATGCACAGGGTACTTTATATTCTTTTATTATTCGTTGTTTTTCCGGTTTCGGCACAGAACCGTTTTATAACGTTGAACTGGCAGGAATTACCTGCTGCCCAGACTCTCCCGGAGGTTGTGGAAAGCATACCTCTGCCCGATGATTTCCGTTTTTATACTTATCATGTGAAGATTGAATTCCCGGAATTTGTGGATCTCGATCCGGAAGCTGCTGCTGAACTGACTCGGAAGAAAGTGAATTTGCCGGATTATCCGCAAGCGGAAACTTCTGTCGGAGTGGCTGCATATGAGGGAATACTGAGTGTCCGATTTGTGCCTGTCGTGCATCGAGGAGGCGTCTATCAACGTATCAACTCTTTTAAATTATCGGTTATTTCTACGCCGGTTCCGGTGGCTGACCGTGCAAATTATACTGTAGCAAAAACAACGGAAAAGTCTGTGCTTTCTTCCGGGAGGTTCGTGAAGATACGTGTCTCCGATTCGGGAGTATATCGTATTACAAGTGCAGAGCTTAGAGGAATGGGTTTTTCCAATCCTGATAAAGTGCGGCTTTATGGATATGGAGGTTACCTGTTATCGAATCGTTTCTCCGAGCATCCGGCGGATGATCTTCCGGAAGTGCCTTTATACCGTGGTGGAGACGGGGTGCTTTTTTATGCCCGTGGGACTCTGCACTGGCAGAAGAACGGTAATACGTTCGGGCGCATAAAGAATTTCTATTCGGATTATGCCTATTATTTCTTGACGGAAAGTGACGAAGCTCCTGCTGAGTTTCCGGTAGAGGACGGTACAGACGGTAGCGATGCAAATCGAATCGAGACTTTTGATGCTTTTGCCTTGCATGAAAATGATGCTTATTCTTGGTCGGGTTCCGGGCGGGAGCTGTATGACTCTTATGATTATTCGTTGGGAAATTCGCAGAGCTATTCTTTTAAACTTCCCGGTATAACGGATGGGGATGGACGTATCAAGGTGGCATTTACAGCAAAATCAACGGATGTGAATACTACGTTGAATGTTGCTATCAATGGGAAGAATATTGGAACGCAAACCATTGAAGGGATTGGTTCGAAGGATCCTAATGCGTATTATAAAAAAGCAGCCGAAGGAATTTTTGATCATGAATGGACAGGAAGTAAAACGGAATCTACAACGGTGACGCTAACTCACAATCGTTCTGCCGGTATTCCGGGAAGATTGAATTATATTGTGTTAAATTATAAGCGCCGACTACAGATGAATGGAGCATATCTTGTGTTCCGTTCGGAAGATTCTAAAAATAAAGAGAGTACATTTGTTATTTCCGGTGCTAATTCTTCTACAGTTGTGTGGGATGTTACTTCACCTGTCGGGCATAAGCAGATGAAAGGAACCTTGAATGGAGATACTTATACATTTACTATTCCGGCAAGTAGTACTTTGCGCGAATTTGTGGCAGTAAATACATCGGGTTCTTTTAGTGGGGTAGAAAGTATGGGAGAGATACCGAATCAGAATCTACATGCTCTTAATGAAATAGATATGGTGATCATTGTGCCCGATAGAACTGCTTTTGTACAGCAGGCAGAGCGTCTGGCGCAAGCACATCGTGAAAAAAGCGGACTAACGGTCGAGGTAGTAAAATCTTCACAGGTATACAACGAGTTTTCATCCGGCACACCGGATGCTACGGCTTACCGGCGATTGATGAAGATGCTTTATGACAGAGGGACTGCGGCAGATGAACACCGTATAAGGTATTTGTTGTTATTCGGTGATTGTAGTTATGATAACCGGATGATAACTTCCAATTGGAGAAGTTACAAGCCTTCTGATTTTTTGTTGTGTTACCAATTTGAGAATTCTGTAGATGAAACGCAATCATTTATGACTGATGATTATTTCGGATTTCTTGATGATAATGATGGTACTTCTTTAGCTACTAATTTATTGGATATTGGTATAGGCCGTTTTCCTGTGCGTACTGTGGATGAAGCTATCATTGCTGTTGATAAGACAATTGATTATATAAATAATAAAAATACAGGTACTTGGAAACGTACAGCATGTTTTGTGGCTGATGATGCTGCCGGAGATGATAATAATGGATTTATGACGCAAGCCTGTGATTTAGCTGATTTGGTGCATGCAACTAATCCGATTATGCGTGCGGAACGTATTTTAGCTGATGCTTATAAACGTGAATCATCGGCTACGGGACATAGCTACCCTCAAGCTACGAAGCGTTTGTTGCAATTGTTCGAACAGGGGATGTTGCTTGTTAATTATACGGGACATAGTGGTACTACTTCTTGGTCAGCGGAAAATCTTTTGACTTCTGCTGATATTGTTAAGCTTTCTTCTCCCCGTCTGCCGATATGGTTTACTGCTTCGTGTGAGTTTACGCGTTTTGATGCTGCTGAAACTACTGCCGGTGAGTTAGCTTTTCTAAATTCAAAGGGAGGGGCAATAGCAATGGTTTCTGCTTCTCGAGTAGTGTATGATAATCCGAATGATAGGTTGAACAATGCATTTGTAACGAATTTATTTACTCCTCAAGAAGGCAAGAGATTACGTTTAGGAGATGTCATTCGTTTGTCTAAAAACAGCGTTAAAAGTGATAATGGTAATAAACTGAACTTTAATCTGATGGGTGATCCTGCCTTGATACCTTCCTATCCCGATTATAAGGTCGAAGTCGATGAACTTGACGGCCCTTTGTCCGATGAATGGCCCTATGTGAAAGCCGGTGCCAAAGTAACAGTCAAGGGGCATATCCTTACCCCCGAGGGTGAACCGGCCGATGACTTCACCGGTACTGTTCATCCGTTGGTTTATGACAGCAAAGAAACGGTTTCAACTCTTGATGGTGTTGGTAAAGGGGCGGTTACTTACACCGATCATATGAAAGTTCTTTTTTCGGGAATGGATTCCGTACGTAACGGTCGTTTTGAATTGACCTTCCCGGTACCATTGGATATTAATTATTCCAATGAGCAAGGATTGCTGAATTTTTATGCGTGTGATACGAACAAGCGTGAGGCCGGCGGAGTTTTCAGTAACTTCCTCGTTGGTGGAACGGCGGATGATCTGCCTTCCGGAGGCGAAGGGCCTAAGATGATGGTTTATCTGAATACTCCTGATTTCCCATGGGGGGGGCAGGTGAACGAGACTCCTTATTTCGTTGCAGAGTTGGAAGATGAAGATGGTATCAATACGGTGGGTAATGGTATCGGACATGATCTTTCTCTTTGTATCGATGGAAAAATAACCTATTCTCTGAATGACTATTATACTCCGGTAGCCGGCAGTTATACCAAAGGTACGGTTGCGTATTCTATTCCTGCTTTGTCTGAGGGTAAGCATACTTTGACTTTCCGTGCCTGGGATATTATGAATAACTCCTCCGTACAGACACTTGACTTTGAAGTCGTGAACGGATTGCGTCCCGGATTGCTTTCTATAATGTGCAGTAAGAGTCCGGCTCGTGAGAGTACGACGTTTATTCTTTCTCATGATCGTCCGGGCTCGGAGCTTGACGTACGTATTGCCGTCTGTGACTTTGCCGGTAGTGAGCTTTGGGTACATACCGAACAGGGAATTTCTGCCGGTAGCTATTATTATGTCGATTGGGATCTGTGCAGTAATGGCGGTCAGCGATTGTCACCGGGTATTTATCTGTACCGTGCTTCCATCACTTCCGGTGGTAGTAAGGAGAGTACCAAAACCGAGAAAATAGTCATTCTGGCACAATAAATCAGTGAAAATCCGGTTTATATCTACACATCCATAAGATTGATTATGAAGAAAATATTTATAACATTTTTACTGTTCTTTGCTTTCTCTGTCAGTACATGGGCGCAGAAAGATGAGTTCAATCCAATTAACACAGGTGTCAATTCTCTCGGTATCGCTCCCGATTCTCGCGGTGGTGGTATGGGGGATGTCGGCGCCGCTACCGATCCGGATAATAACTCACAGTTTTGGAACCCTGCCAAGTATCCGTTTACTATCGGTCGTGCAGGGGTATCGATCTCTTATACTCCTTGGTTACGCAAATTGGTAAGTGATATCGACTTGGCCTATCTGGCCGGATATTATCGTATCGGTGATTATCAGGCTATCAGTGGTTCGCTCCGTTATTTTTCTTTGGGTGAAGTACCGGTAGGACAAGGCTCTGACGGTACCGGCGGTTACAATATCAGCCCTTATGAAATGGCAGTAGACGTGGCTTATTCGCGCATGTTGTCCGAGCGCTTTTCTGCGGCTGTTGCCCTTCGTTATATCTATTCCGATTTGGCTTATAAGCAGGACGAAGAAGTGTCTCCGGGTTCTGCGTTTGCGGCTGATATTGCGTTTTATTATACGAATTATATCATGCTTGCCCAGCGCGAGTGCATGCTTTCATTCGGATTGAATCTTTCCAATATCGGTACGAAGATCTCTTATGACAGTGGAGCCCACAGTCAATTCTTACCTACTAATTTCCGTTTAGGCGGTTCATTGCTTGCTCCGATTGATGACTATAATACGATTGCATTCAGTCTGGACTTGAATAAACTGATGGTGCCTACACGCCCTACCAAAGAACAATATCAAGCGGCAACCGGTGCGGAAGACACATCAGGATATAATGATTGGTTGGATGCAGAAGGATACAATGATATTTCTCCGATCAAGGGAATTTTCAAGTCTTTCAGTGATGCCCCCGGTGGTTTTAAAGAAGAACTTCAGGAAATCCAATGGTCGTTGGGTGTGGAGTATACTTATCACAATCAGTTCTCTGTTCGCGGTGGTTATCATTATGAACATGAAAACAAAGGTAACCGTAAGTACTTCTCTTCGGTGCCGGCTTCAAGATGAGTGTGTTCTCGTTGGATGCTGCTTATCTGATATCTACGGCACAGAGTAACCCGCTCGACCAGACATTGCGCTTCACATTGGGATTTGATCTTGACGGTATCAGAGATTTGTTTGGACGCCGGCGTTAATAAAATAAGGCCGGATATAAATATAGGAGGCAGATCGGTTTGGTCTGCCTTATTGTTTCAGATAATTAATGAATAAAAATGAAGATACGTGTAGGTTTCGGTTTTGATGTCCATCAGTTGGTGGAAGGTCGTGAGCTGTGGTTAGGAGGGATTCGTTTGGAACACGAAAAAGGTTTGCTGGGACATTCGGATGCGGATGTACTGATTCATGCTATTTGTGATGCTCTGTTGGGAGCTGCCAATATGCGTGACATTGGTTTCCATTTTCCTGATACTGCCGGTGAGTTTAAGGATGTTGACAGTAAGATATTATTAAAAAGAACGGTTGGTCTGATTGCTACAAAGGGATACCGTGTCGGTAATATCGATGCTACCATTTGTGCCGAGCGTCCTAAGTTGAAGGCTCATATCCCCGCTATTCAGGAGAAACTGGCTGAGGTGATGGGAACAGATACCGACGATGTTTCCATTAAAGCTACTACTACAGAAAAACTCGGCTTTACCGGCCGTGAGGAGGGGATTTCCGCTTATGCTACCGTATTGATCGAGAAAGTATAATATTTCTTTTCATTTATAGGACGGTCACTAACCGCCCCATTCGCTAAAAAGGGATATTGCCAAAATAAATGGGATTAAGAGACTGCCTTGAAGTAAGTATATTCAGTAAATGCTCTAAAAACGGTTAGCATAACTGTTGATTTCCTGAAGTTTTACATGGCTTAAGCGGGTATATTTCATGCCGTGTAATTCATAAATCCGTGCCACCCGTGCCGAAGCAATATGTATCAGTTCATTCACTTTGTATTCGCGTTCGGTAGCTGGCACTTGACACGATTCTTGGCTTGGGCTTTTGCTTGTAAACCGGATGACTACCCGGTTTGCTGACGGATCTGCCAATGTTACGATTTGCCGGACATAGAACAATACGGTGGTTCCGTTCACCCGGGTTTTGTACGGATCGTCTTCTATCCTTACTTTGAGAACTTTCAAAGTGAGATCTGTTACTTTCTCTCCTATATTTCCTAAAAATCGTCCTGCTTCCTGTTTCTGTCTGGCTTTTCGTTGCATCAGATCCAGATGTACCGAATGATAAACTTTGGCAATTTCGACAAAACGTTCCTGCTTGGGGATTTTTGGGGTGTACTTATAAGCGATCCAACTTAGATAGGCGGGATCTACTTTCAAAATTTCGTGCAGATAGTGGCCGCGATATTTCCCGAACGGGATGAGATCGTCTCCGTTGCTCTGCATCCTTTTGAGGTTATAATCCACAATAAGCAGGCAACGCTTTGAGAAATAGAACATGGTACTGGCCATTCGTAATGCCTCATAAATATCCGGAGACAGATCGTGTATGAATAATATGGATTGTTTTTCCGGTTCCGGCGAATAAACCCATAAGGAGTAATTACTATGTCCGGACCGTGGTAGCACGATAAGATAAGCACCTGCTTCTTTGAAGGATATTCTACCCCGGTTGTACTCATTTAGTTTGGCGTACAAGAGGGTTTCTTCGGTTTCGGATATTCCCGGTAGTCTTGGATTGGCCATATATGAGATTTATTATTTTCAAATATAAGGTTTTCTTTCGAATAATCCAACTTTGTAATCGTGAAAAAATAAGTTGTGACAGTGTCAATCAAAATCCATATACTTCCATCAATTAGCAACTCTTGTCTGCTTGAAGACGTAGCATCTTTTTCAAAAACACATAGCACCTTTTAAAAAAAGATGTAACAGGTTTCAACGGGAAGACGTGCAGGTTTCAAAAAAAGATGTAGCATCTTTTTTCCGGTGAATGTTTTTTTATTCTTCAGAATATTTCTTCTGTATATTTTTTACCCCTTTCACCAACTTCACCTTTTGGGCTTCATTGCTTTGTTCATCGGTAATACGAGGTGAAGGCACGCCCCGCTTTCCGGCCTCTTTGCAAATGTCTCCCAAGCACCGGGCATGCGGGTCGTAAGCATTAGGCATACGGGTGGTGAGCACCGGGTATACGGGGAGTGAGCACTATTGTCGGGAAACCGGGGCGTGCCTTCACCCTGTATCACCGATGAATAGGGAGCTTGATTAAAAAAGGTGAAGCCGGTGAAGGGGGTAAATTCTATATGAATAATGCACCTCGATGAACAAAAAAACTACACTCTTAAAGTTTTGTGTCCAACTTTTGGGATACAGTTCAAAATCGTCCCTTAGGGGAAGTTTTTTTAATGAAATGACCCGATCAACCGGAACATATGTGCCAAGTTATTTTTTAAGCATTACTTAATCGCAGTTGCCATATAAAAAAAGAGAGACAAGCAGTGTCTCTCTTTTTCCTCTTTTATGTATATTAATTAATCATTCTTGGTGTTATTTCTCTATGGAAATATTTCAATCACCAAAGATTCTCTTGGAGACATCGTCAGTTCACCGTCCAGATTAATGATTCTTCCGGTTAGAATATCCTTTCCTTGGGCATGATCTTTTAGTATCTCTTTATAGTATTTTAGTGGTAGGGTCGTTGCTTCATCCGTACCATTTAACATTACAAATACAGTTTTGCCGTTGTATTGGCGGGCATATGCATATACTCCATGTTGCACCATGAATTGCGTCATATTACCTTTGGCAATTACTTCGTTTCCTTTGCGCCAATTCAACAATGTTTTATAGAAGTTGTAACATTCATTTTGTAATTTAGTGCGTCCTGCGGCTGTCAGTGCATTCGCTTTGTCGTCACTCCAACCACCGGGGAAGTCCTTACGTACATAACCGTCACTCTTACTCTTCACGCCATTCATCATGATTTCTGTGCCGTAATATAATTGTGGAATGCGGCGGGTAGTCAGTAATAGGGTAGAGGCCTGTTTCAACATAGGGAGATTGTCGCCTTCACCTAAAAAGCGGTCTGTATCATGGTTTTCGATAAATGCCAACACCGAAATTGGATCGGGATATAAGAAATCATAAACAAAGTTGTTGTATACACGGTCCAATCCTTTGAACCAGGTTTCCGTTTGTTCATTCTTGGCGGTATTAATCTTATCGAAGAAGCTGAAATCCATTACGGTTTTCAGGTTACTGTTTAAAGGGGCAGATAGCTTTGAGTCTTTCTGCCACCAGGCTGTATAAGCCGGTTCTGTTACCCAGGTTTCTCCAACAGTATTGTAATTGGGATATTCCTCATTCAATTCTTTCATCCAGTTACTCATGGCATCGTAGTCTGCATACGGATAAGTGTCCATGCGGATACCATCGATATCGGCATATTCAATCCACCAGAAACTGTTTTGTACTAAATATTTGTAGACATGCGGATTCTTTTGATTTAAATCGGGCATTACCGTTACGAACCAGCCGTCGTTCATCTGGTCAAAATCATATTTGGAAGCATAAGGATCCACGTGA
>ENA-ORNZ01002500-ORNZ01002500.1-human-gut-metagenome-genome-assembly--contig:-NODE-2500-length-11352-cov-10.661149_pt1 | contig 11352 bp, 21 predicted proteins | sample MGYA00242124_ERZ509040 | MGnify/ENA primary metagenome ERZ509040 (study PRJEB26280, sample SAMEA2338733) | human gut metagenome | biome: human gut; feature: human-associated habitat; material: faeces... | reverse complement strand
ATAATGGAACTAGTAAAAACAGAGGTCTGTGGATAAAACTGCGGAAACTCAAGAAAACTGGATAGTTGACTTTTACGGTACATTTGCTATAATGTACTTAACAAGACAGCCGACGAGTAGGTGCACGCTACCCGCTCCGGCGAATCAATTTAATAAGCTACAAAGAATAGCCGTTCAATCTTTACCAGAGACAGGAACGGCTATTTCTTATTTCTCAAATTCAGAATTGCTACAATCAGTAGACCTACGGTGAGCAACACCATAAATTCCTCGTATGTAGTCATAAGACATCATCCTTTCCGCAAGACTCGGAACGGATAACGAGCCGCCTGTCGGCTGCCTGGGTAAATACAGTATTTAGTGTTCCCCTGCCCGCTGTGGAGCAGAGGAAGCTAGTTAATGTAATCCATTAATTCTTAGACAATTTGAAAACGCCAGTTCTTGGAGCATTTTATAAAGCGGCTGAACGTTAAATTTTTTCGGAAATTCTAATTTATGGGAAACATACTGAACATCATGTGCGGTAAGGTTTGCAGTTTTGATGTATGTAAAAGTAAGTTCGCTGTCATCAAAACCGAATCCTGCTGTCTCCATTGTCACGTCAACCACGGAAAATAGGTTAATAGACTCAACACGCATTTTCGAACCGGTAGCTCCCTGCTTGTCTGTGAAGATGATTCTCTTGTCTGTGAAGATCAGTGCATCACGGATCAGCTTGAAACCAGTTTGTATAACCTCCCCGTTCATAAGATACATGCCATATTCTTGCTGTAATTGCTCCACAGGGATTTCGCTGTAATTACCCAGTCCGCCCTGAAGGATATTTCCGCTGGTAGCACCGGCTACCGCTTTCGCTCCGTTTAACACGTCTTTCATTCCAAACGCCATAACTTTTTCCTCTCTTTCTTTTGTTCCCTACTCCTTAACACCACTTTATATAAACGCCGTAGCGGTTATACCTCTTCCATGACTGCCAGATTCGGAATGAAAAAGATAATGTAATTGTCTATCTTCGTATATTCTCCGTATTTTTCTGTGTAGCAGTCGATACATTCCTGTAAAAATTGTTCTGTTACGCCTAGATATTCCGCTGTTTCATGCCGTGAATGACACCCGGCGCGGAACGCTTGTATAATTCCAGTCAGTCCGATCAGCTTGTTATACCCCCAAAGCCTTGCCTGTCGTTCCTGTTTTCTATTCCGAGAGTCTGATAAGTCTGTTATATCTCCAACGGTCGTATGGTAATGTCCAAGTTCTTCAGCAAGGACGCAGGCTTTTTCGGCTGAAGTTTCTAATTTACCGGATAAAGCAATGTTACCATTGCAGTATAATCCCTTTATCCGTTCACTATTAAATCTACGTTCTATAATATCTATACCGTTCTTGCAGGCTTGTTCTTCAAGCTGTTCAAAAGAATTCATAGTTAACACCTCCCGCTCTAGTATATATGATTAGCTGTCTGATAATCAGCACAGCTATTTTCTTTTGTTTTTAACAAATTCTGCAAACTGGCGAATTTCGTCAAGTTCGTCTTCTGTATATTCATCACCATCGAAATGGGCGGCGAGGGTAATAGGTTGGTCAACAACTTCGTCTGTCCAACCCATTAAATATGCAGGAGATACCCGTAATGCGTTTGCAATATCTTCTAATTTATCAACAGGCATATTTTTTATGTATCCTGTTTCGTATCTTTGTAAAGTAGATTTACTGATTCCGACCTTATCAGAAAGTGTTTGGTATGACATATCTAATTCTTCTCGTCTCTTTTTCATACGAGACATTATATCTTGCATTTTTTCAGAAATTTCTTTTTCACTCATATCTGCACCTCCGTATAAACTAATTATAAACTATTTTTTCATATTTGCAACAGATAATTTAGTAAAAACAAAAAAATGTTGCAAATATGGGTTGACAATACCGAGATGCAGGTGTAATATAAAAACATCCCAAATATGCAACGAAAGGAGGGCAAAGAATGTCGTTCGATAAATTAAAAGGGAAAATGACAGAGAGACACGTATCGCAGGAAAAATTGTCTAAAGTGTTAGGAATTACGGTACAATCATTGAATGCTAAGCTGAACGGTAGAAGTCAATTCACTTTAGAAGAAGTAGTTAAGATTTCTGAGCATTTAAAATTAGATAATCCTGTTGATATTTTTTTTAACCCCAGCGTCTCAAAAATGCAACAGGCATTTGAACCAGAAGAGTAGGAGGTGGTGCAGATGAATGATTTCGAGAAGCAGATTGAGGAACAGAACAAAAAAATAACCCATTGGATATGGATTATCTTTGTAAGCGTGATTACCTCAATCATAACAACGATTTTAGCCACAACGTAATTAACGTGGTGGCGATTGAAACGGCGACGGGAGTGAAAACACTTCGGAAAAGAAAATCCTTAATTTCGGCAATCGAAAACTCATAAGGATGAAGTGCAAGTTCTGTGAGGATGACACCAAAAGAGTGTCCGTTCATCTTAGCAATTTCGATATAACCGAGTTTTTCGAGATAGCGAACAGTAGCAAAAACGGATTGTATAGAGCAATCGTAGTTTTCTTCGATAAATTCATAAGAGATTACTCGATTATCATAATCGGGAGTAGAGCGTCTTAAAAAGCTCAAGAATCGTTTACTGTTTCTGTTTAACATAACTTTAACTCCTATCATTTGTATTTGACGCATTAACGATCTTGATTAAAGTATAAGAAAATTGGAAGGGAAAAACAAGAAATTAAAACAAAAAGGAGGCGAATTAAATGAATTACCCAAAAGACATTATGTCCCGTAAAGCGCTTATCCTGCAAATGGGATTTAGCGAGGCGTACTTAATGCGGGCATTTGCAACCCCGGGTCAGACGTTTGCTTGGCGAGAAAATCCGTTAAATAAACACAGTCCGATCATGTTTGACACGGCGGGTCTTGAAAAATGGAGGCTTGAGGATTGCAAGATGCAGGAACGAGCGAGGACGATGAGAAGAACAATAGCATAAAACCCGCTTAAGCGGCAGAAAGGAAGGGAAAGCATGGAAGAGATTAAATTACCGGAAGCGCCGGAATTAGAACTGATTTCGATCGAACACAAACATTATCCGGAAGCGGATCACGAACCAGAGAGGCGGGAGATCCCGGAAAAAAGAAAAGAAAGAGACAATGCTGCAAGAGGACTAATCGCGGTAACGGTCGCGAGTATGATGCTAAATGTGGTAATGGCTGTGATTATCTATATCTTGCAGGCAGGACCGATCTAAGGGGGGGAACTTTAAAAATGCAGCTTGAAAAGACGAAACTAAAAAGAGCGCCCATAAATGAGGCGGCAACCTCGGGGCGCTTAGAAAATTAACCATTTTTATATTAACACAAGGAGAGAAAGATGTATATAGGAATTGGACAAGAATCCGGGAAACGTGTTCTCGAAGAAGATGCATTTTCATATGCGTGTGAGCGTATCTTCGCCGGAACCGAGGAAGAACAGGAGACCGCAATGCAAGTTTTCCGAGAAGCTGAAAACTTCTATCTTGCGGCGCTTACACTTGTAGAGTGGTTCTATTCCGGAAACTGGATAAAGGAGGATGATCCGTGAGCAGACCCCAAATGATCTGCGTATATATTATCCGATATTCTGACGGAACTCTTGCTTGTTGCTCGGAAAGCTACGAAGTGGCGGTAAGAATGGCAGAGGAGCATATCAAAGGAACGGATTTGACATATGTAATTAATTAAATAGGAGGAGAAGAAAAAAAGATGAATGACGTTGTAATGCAGCAGGACGGCGGAATAGTAAGTCGTAATACACAGACAGAAATGATGATCAGCCGGCAGGCGCAGGAGGTGCAGGCGGCTATGGTGATTGCAAAGAGGTTTCCACGGGATGAAGTTGAGGCATTTAACAGGATACTACTGTCTTGTAAAAGAAAATCTCTTGCAGAAAGCGCAATGTATGAATATCCGCGCGGTGGAAGCAAGGTTACTGGACCATCAATCCGGTTGGCAGAGGCTATCGCGCAGAACTGGGGAAATATTGATTTTGGAATCACAGAACTGGAACAGAAAAACGGGGAGTCGCAGGTTATGGCTTATGCGTGGGATTTGGAAACGAACTCCAGACAAACAAAGATTTTCAGTGTTCCGCATGTACGTAGCACTAAAAAAGGTAATGTACCGCTTACTGATCCACGCGACATCTACGAGATGGTCGCAAATCAGGGGGCGCGCCGGTTAAGGTCATGTATTCTCGGAATTATCCCTGGGGATGTTGTTGAGGCAGCTGTTAAAGAATGCCAGAAGACGCTAGTATCAGGGAGTGATAAACCCTTAATCGATCGTGTACGTGATGGAATCCGGCTTTTTGAGGAAAAATTTTCTGTGACCCAGGAGATGATCGAGAAGTATATCGGATGTAAGTGCGAGGCGTTTAGCGAGAATGACATGATTCGGCTGAATAATGTATATCGTTCGCTTCGTGACGGAATGGCAAGCCGTGAACAGTACTTTGATCTTCCGGCTCCGGGAGTCAGTGAAGCGGGTAGTGAGGTGCAGGATCCATTTTCCGGAAAGCCAGAGAGTGATGGGAAGGAAGGGGCAAAGAGAGGCGTGAAGAAGGATGAAGAGAAAGATAAAGCTGAGTCAGAATAATTACTATTCTTTGGAAGCTGACAGTCAGTATTTTTCAGTATCGCAATATAAGGATTTCATGAAATGCGAGGCTATGGCTATGGCAAAGATTCGCGGGGAATACAAACCCGCGATGACGCGTGCCATGCTAACCGGTTCTTTTGTGGATTCTTATTTCGAAGGAACTTTAGATTCATTTATAAATGAGCATCCGTCTGTGTTTACACAAAAGCAGGAGCTACGCAGTGAATTTAAGAAAGCGAATGAAATCATTGCACGAATAAAGCAGGACGATACATTCCTGCGTTTTATGTCAGGAGAAAAGCAAAGAATTATGACCTTCGAACTGTTTGGGTATCTGTGGAAGATGAAGATGGATAGCTACCTTCCCGGGATCTGCATTACTGATTTGAAAGTAGTGCAGAAGTTCCGAACTCTTCCACTGTGGCGATATGACCTGCAAGGGGCGGTTTATCAGAAAGGTGTACAGCTGGTCACTGGCGAGCTGCTCCCTTTTTATCTTGCGGTTGCAACAAAGGAGAAGGTCGTTGATCTGGATATTTTTCAGATCACGCAGCCGGTTCTTGATGTGGCACTTCTGGAAATTAGACAAAACATCGATCATTACGCGCAGGTAAAAGCAGGAGAGGAGCCACCTGCCAGCTGCGGTGTGTGTGATTATTGCAAAAGTGTAAAACATGCAAAACTCAGAAATTACAGCGAATTACTGGAGGGATTGAATTGAAATTGATTAAGATTTTAAATGATAAAGTGCAGATCCGAACGGATCAGGAAGAATTTGAAAGCGTTCGTATCAATGACCTGATTGCAATATCGGATGGAGCAGTAGAACTGATCACAATGGTGACATCGGTAACAGATAACGATGCGGAAGCTACAATCGGAGACGATGATTTTATTCTCGGTGGGACAAGCATCAAGGTTGTTGAGTGCTCGATCATTGGCAGTGTACGGAGCGGAAAGTTCACCAAGGCACTGGAGCGGTATCCGACAACCGATATCGTCGCAAGAGAGATCAGCGCAGAGGATTTCGCGTCCATGATCGGCCATACAAACGAGAGCGGTTTCTGCGTCGGAAGGTATTCGTCATACGGCTGTCCCGCGTGGGTGGACGGGAATAAGTTCTTCCAACGGCACGCCTGCATTGTCGGAAACACGGGATCCGGGAAGTCGGAGACGGTTGCGAAGATCCTCGAAGAGACAAGCCGGCTTCCGGGGGCAAATATCATCGTATTTGACATTCACGGCGAATACCGGAATTTATCCTATGCGCGGAACATTTCTTTCGACCTGAGACATCCCTTCCCGGTCTGGCTGTTTGGTTTTTCCGAAATGGCATCAAATATCCTGAAAGTCAAGGAAGAGAGTGCCACGGTTGCAATGGCTGCGCTTCGAAAGGTTTACAACTGTATATGCCCGGACGGGAATGAAGGAAAGCCGGTCTATTTCAGTTATGAGGAACTGCTTGCCGGATTGCGGGAACTGAATGAGGAACAGGTATCCACCGGGGAATTCTACAAGACGGGTGCCAGCGCGGGGCAGGAGAAAAAGGTCAAGGGAGAATATAACGGCCGGCTCCACAGCATCATCAGCGCAATGGAATCGAAGGAGAACGATGCAAGACTTTCGTTTCTGTTCGAAGAAAGGCGGCAGGATTATCTTGCGGAATTGATGGATGAGATCCTTTCGAACGACAAGCCGGTAAAGAATATTGATCTGTCGAACATCCCGCATGATATCGCACTCCCGATCATCGGGGCAGTAACGAAGCTCGTGTACGGGGTGCAGCAGACCTTTAAAAATGCAGAGATATCGCCGGTGACACTGGTATGTGATGAAGCCCATGTATATATACCAAACAATTTCCAGCTTTCCGCCTCGGAGCGGCGCATGGTCGAAATCTTCGAAAATATCGCAAAGGAGGGGCGCAAGTTTGGCATGACTTTATTTGTTGCGAGCCAGCGCCCTTCAGAATTAAATAAGACCATCATAGCGCAATGCGCAAACTTTATCGTATCAAAATTGAACAATGAAACGGATAAATCTATGGTTAAAGGTATGCTGCCGGATGGAAACGAAGATATCATCGATTCCACGACCACGTTCAGCCCGGGGGACGTCCTAATCATTGGGGACGCAGTTCCAATCCCTTTAAAGATCCGGGTCGGGCTTGCAAAAGAACGCCCGCAGTCCAGGACAATCGATTTCTGGGATGTATGGAAAAACGGAACGGGGCCGGATGTGGCGGAAGGAATTGAAAGATATATGAATTCATAGAGAAAGGAGTAACGGATTATGAAACACATTAACATTGAGCAGTTCTCAAACGGGGAGCTGACCCAGCAGATCAATCGAGAGATGGAGGCGGTGGCGAGAAACATCGCGGATCCGAATACAGAGGCGAAGACAGCTCGGAAGATTACTGTGACAATCACCATGAAGCCGAATGAACAGAGGGATTTTATTACGACCAGCATCACAACGAAGTCTGCGCTGGCACCGACGCTTGGAGCGGTGACTGCTCTCGGCATCCGGAAGGACCTGAAGAGCGGAGAAATCGAAGTTGGAGAAATCGGAAATCAGATTCCAGGGCAGATGTCTATGGAAGATGTGGCAGTACAACAGCCGACCGTACCGGTGCATGAGGTTGATAGCAGAACCGTTAATACAGAGACAGGAGAGATTATTGAGTCTGCAGGAAATAATGTAGTAGATTTGAGAAAGGCAAGAGAAGCATAAGGAGGATAAGAAAGATGTTTGAAGGATTAAAAGAAGCATTGCAGTATGTGAATGGATTAAAAGAAGAGAGTATGCAGCCGATTGTGACAGAGATTGCAGGCAAGACCTATTGCAACAAGGATCTTGAGAGATATGGTATGGAAGATATGGCAAGAGCTATCCATGTAAACACGTTGTCTGCGATGGTAGATTACATTACTGGAAAGAAGGAAGAGCTTAGGGAGAAGATGATCTTACATATCATAAGTCCTAAAAAAGTAGAATTATACTCTGGTCTTCTTCCAGAGCGTCAGAGAGAGACTCTTTTTATATGTGATGCCATTGTAAATGAGTTTAGATTTGATAATTACTATGATCAGGAACGCTTTTTAATTGAATTGCAAGCGAACTTTGTGGAGAACGATGACCTGAAACTGATTATGCAGGTTGCAGGAAATATTCAGGCGGGAACAACAGCAGATTATTCAGATGATGGAATTTCACAGAAAACAACGATCAAGACCGGCGTACAGCGTGTCGATGTACAGGTGCCGAATCCAGTGAGTCTAATTCCGTACAGGACATTTGCCGAAATTGATCAACCATCCAGTCTTTATGTATTCCGCGTTAAGGATGACGGAAATGGCGCTCCTATGTTCAAGCTTGTGGAGGCAGATAACGGACTTTGGAAACACGCAGCAATGCTTAAGATAAAGGATTACTTTGAGCATGCACTTCCGAGTGCATACAAGGAAGATTTGACAATCATTGCGTAATCGCGCTATCTCCTAAGAATTATGATAGATGTCACATGTAACTTGTAAACTATGGTTTCATCGGTGTCGGTCTTTGTTGCTGGCACCGAGGAAAGGAGAAGGAGCGTGCAGTCAGTTACATTTCATGTACCCGGAAAACCTCAAGGAAAAGCCAGGGCGCGTACTGTTTACAATGCTCATCTGAAGCATTGTGTTTCGTATACGCCAGAGAATGATATGCTGTATGAGAACTTGATCAAGACAATGTATATGCAGGTATCCAATGGAATCCGATTTGAAAAGGAAACGCCGGTTACACTTCGGATCATAGCAAGGTTTGAGCCTCCGAAGAGTGCATCGAAAAAGCGCCAACAGCAGATGCTCTCCGGGGATATTCCACCATTGAAGAAGCCGGATATTGATAATATTGTAAAGGTTGTTGCAGATGCACTGAACGGAGCAGCATATCACGATGATACGCAGATCGTATTCACGATCGCGAAGAAAGCCTATTCCGCAGTGGAAGGGTTGGATATTACAGTTGAGGAATATACAGACGGAAGGTAGGTGACAGCATTGGCCAGACCAAAGAAGAACGGCCTGTCATACTTCCCTCTGGACGTGGATTTCTTCGAGGATCCCAAAATAAAGATACTGAGAGCCCGATATGGACGGGACGGTATCGTGTTTTACATCTATCTGCTCTGCGAGATCTATAAGCAGGGATACTACATACAGGTAGACGATGATTTTGAGTACATTATTTCGGATGATCTGAAAATGGATCAGAATAAGGCGAAGCAGGTCTTGAACTTCTTGCTGTCACGGTCACTGTTTGATAACACACTTTTTCAGTCGGACAAGGTCTTGACCTCTGCCGGGATACAGAGGAGATTTCAGCTTGCGGTAAAGGAGCGTGCAAGGAAAAATCCGATTGAAGTCGGGAGGTTCTGGCTTCTGAAAAAAGAAGAAACAGAACCTTTTATTAAATGCACTCATTTTACAGGTTTTTCCAAGAAAATAGACAGTTTTTCCGGGAAAAACAGCGGTAATTCACCGGAAGAATCCCTAAAGAAAAGTAAAGTAAATAAAAGTATATATAATACTGGATTTTCACCGGAACTGGAACGTGCTTTTCAGATTTATCTTGCTGTCCGTAAGAGCAATTACGGAGAAATTCCGAACGAACAGATCCAGGCATTAAAGGATGATCTATTGAACTTAAGCGATAAGGAAGAAGAGCGGATAGCCATCGTAAAAAAGGCAACAGCCAGTGGATGGAAGTCTTTCTATAGGACTGAGAAGAAAAGGGAGAGTTTCAACAGAGCAAAAGGAAAAGTGAAAGACAATAATAATTTTGAGCGTCGGAAGTATGACATGGATGCGCTCGAAAGGAGCCTTCTTGAGTACAGAAACACGATAGATGAACACGGCGGCTGATAAGTGCGCAGAAGAAACTTGCGATGTGAAAGGGGATGTACGAATGGCAAAGAAGATAAATGACTATATGGCCGGCCGAGAAGACGGTCTGCTGATGGCGCTGGACATCGTGAAGAAGGGCGGAGTTGAGGCGCTAGAGAAAGAGATCAGCTTCCGAAACGTGACCGGGATCCGAACACCACTTGCGAAGAAAGATCTGGATAAGGCCACAATGAAGATCAAGGAGCAACTGCTTGACACAGTTACAGTGCTTTCGGTGGCAACGTTGCATGACGAGTACGGATTCGGGGCAACGCGATGCCAGAGATTCATCAAGAGGTTTAATTTTAAGGCAGAATGTCTGATGGATGATATGGCAAGCTGGGACGACTACATAAAGGCGATTCGGGAGGAGCTTGGGATCGAGATGGTGATTCGGAAGAATGATCAGAAATGAGGTACAGGGATGGAGAGATTGACAGAACGTCACTGCGGGGTGGCAGTGATCGAGGATAAGAATCGATTGTCGGAAGCGATGGAGCTTCTGGCACGATACGAGGAAACAGGACTGACGCTGGAGCAGGTTCGGGAGCTGAAAGAGCGATATGCGGCGAAAGAACCCGTACAGACAAGATATGGAATGGTTTGCCCTGCGTGTGGGAGCATGGCATTTCCGTGGAACCGGTTCTGCGATGAGTGCGGACAGAGGTGGTTTGATGATTGCCCGAAGATGGAAGAGGAGGAAAGTCAATGAATATACTAGAGAAGATTTTGGAAGAGATATTGCAATACAGAAAAGATAATAATCTGCTTGCTGGCAAGCAAGTTGTGGAAATCGAAAGAATCATCCGCTCCCACATGGATGAAATGAATAATGATGGTTGGATTCCGGTAGAAGAGAGGCTTCCGGAAAACGAAAGAATGGTTTTGGTAACATGTCAAACCAAAAAGGGGATTAGGAGTACAAACAGGGCATATTATGACGGTGCATTTTGGCACGGAAGCGGTTCGATGTCAAGTGTAACCGCATGGCAACCTCTTCCGGAACCGTACAAGGACGAAGAGAAATGCTGAGAAAGACCAAAACAAATGAACCAAGCGCTGCCGCACTGATCCGGGCGCAGGGAGAGCAGATTCGGCGGGAGACAGCGTGGGAATATTTACAGAGACGATGTGGATTAAGGGGTGATGCGGGTGGAGATAACAAAGGAACTGCTGAGTACATACCGGAGTAAAAAGGATGAGATTGTAGAATTAGATTGGATGCTCAACAACCGATGGCGGAGCGAGACTATGATAGGGAATGATGTAATCTTTGACTACAGTAAGGGATATCCGATGCCACAGTCGGTAGTTGGATTCGACCAGGAAAAGTATGATCGGGCGCAGGAACGGGATCTGAGAAAGAAGAAAGAGCTGGAGCAGGAATGTGTGGAGCTGGAAGCATGGGTGGAGGAGATACCTGACAGTCGTACAAGACGGATCTTCCGGATGTGCTTCATAGAGGGGCGCAGACAAAAGGATGTGGCTAAGGCAGTGAATTTAGACAGAAGTCGCATAAGTAGAAAAATTGATGATTATTTGAAAAACGCACACAAAGCACAAAACGCACATGTATAATAATACTTGAGCCGGAAGGCGGAAAGCCGGATGGCTCTCCCCCCTACTCTTGCATAAACCAAGTAAAGACGTCCTGCATTTGCGGGGCGTCTTTTGTTTGCGTATCAGATGAAAAATGTTATAATATCCTCATATACTAATGAGAAGGAAAGATGTAAGGTGAAAGAAACATTGAAAAACGCAGTTGATTTTTGGAAAAG
>ENA-ORNZ01002488-ORNZ01002488.1-human-gut-metagenome-genome-assembly--contig:-NODE-2488-length-11439-cov-3.505358_pt1 | contig 11439 bp, 8 predicted proteins | sample MGYA00242124_ERZ509040 | MGnify/ENA primary metagenome ERZ509040 (study PRJEB26280, sample SAMEA2338733) | human gut metagenome | biome: human gut; feature: human-associated habitat; material: faeces... | reverse complement strand
GCGTTTAATATCTCATCCCTTTCCTTCTGGACCATCTCATCCGTCAGTCCGGAATACCAGGCAGCCAGGCCTCTGGCTCCCTTCTGGGACGGCGTCAGCGGCGTATCCAGCTCGCTGATGGTACCGATCACATATTTTGTCATATCCCTCTCATCAATGGAGAAGTTCTTTAAATATTCCGGGATACCTTCGTAGATCTTATCTGTAGTTGCAAGCTTTGGATCTCTGTAGGATACCAGACAGCCGGTTCCGCTTCTTCCAAAATTACTCATACAGCCATAGGCGCCGCCGATCACGCGCAGGTTCTGCCATAAATATTCGTAGTTCATGATGACCTTTAATACTTCCAGGGCACCAGTGTAAGCTTCTGCATCAAAAGAACCGCAGCGTGCCACATAATTTACCTTGGAAGAGGTCTTAAAGCCTTCGTTTTTCAGCTCCGGCACAAATTCAAAAGCATATCTCCTGCTTGGTTTATCACTTAATGCAGCCTTGAATTTCTTTAATTCTTCCGGAAGAGCCTTGTAGCCTTCCTCGTCTGCTGTATAACCTACCATAAGATTATCTGCTGCAAACAATTTTTCTGCTGTTTCCTTCAACTTTCTGACCAGTTCCTTACGGAATTTCTCATCCTTGCTGTAGGCATCTGCTGTTTTTTCCAGGAAATGGAAATATTCAATTCCGCCTGTCATATCGTCAAAGGCTCTTACCGGTGAGAAATAGGAGCAGGCTCTTGCAACTGCTGCGCTGTGGGAAGCACCTTCCAAGCGCATTCTGGATCTGGAACGCATCTCATCTAAGATCTCACCCAGACGTTTCTCATCATCTAATTTAGAAGCTGTAAGGATCTCTTTGATAATGTCAAAAGCAAAACCTACTTTTTCATAAAGAACCTTGATGCCTGCTGTAAATGCCCCCTTAAAAGCACCCTTTTCATTCAGGTCTTCCCAGGAAGAAACATAAAAGTCCAGTCCGCCGCTGTTTAAATGGATCTCACTGGTAAGATCCCGGTAGGTAAAATTTTCTGTATCCACATAGCCTAAAACAGACTTTAAAAGGGATGCATAAGGCAGATCCTCTTTCGGGATCACATTCATATCAAAAAGCAGTTTGATATAAGCAATACCGGAAGTGAACATTGGACTGTGGACAACCGTGGTTTTCTCTTCCTCTTTTACTTTGTAGGAAAACGGTTCTGACTGGCGTTTGATATCTTCTCTTCCAAGCATTGGGATCTTCTCCAGATCCTCTTTTGTGGAAGGTTCTTCCTGGTATGCTTTCAGCTCTGCCGTCTCTTTTACCAGGGCTTTTACCTGTTCACTGCTTAAGGAGTCTTTATACTTTGCCAGACGCTCTGCCAGTTCTGCATCTTCCCTTGCAGTCAGGTCAATTTCAGGGCTTACGATCACAACTGCCTCATGAGGGTTATCTAAGAGATAATCTTTGATAAGCTGCTCAAAATAGCCTTCCTGGGCTGCTTTTTTCAGATAATCAAAGGTCTTCTGATACTGTAAGTGAAGCATTGGATCTGCATCATACAGCCAGCTGTCCATAGACCATAAACCGTACATCAGTCCCTTTGGAGCAGAACCATAATCTGCTTCCCTGTAACGGAATTCATAGTAATTTAAACCTGCTAACAGGCTCTTTTTGTCAATTCCCTGATCAGCCAGTTTTCTCAAAGTGCCTTTTACAACGGATAAAAATTCACCCTTCTGCTCTTTATTTGCATTCTTAGCCACAACAGAGAAATAAGGCTGTAAAATACCATTTTCATAGCCGCCCATAATATCCTGACCAATATGTGCATCGATCAGAGCCTGCTTTAATGGTGCTCCCGGAGCGCTGATGAGCGTGTAGTCCAGGATCTGGAATGCAACATAGAGGATTGGATCTGTATCTGTTCCTACCACTGTGTTCAGAGATAAGTAGGTGTTGTCTTCTGTACCTTCATTCGCAGTAACAGAATAGGTGGTCTCTTTTTCAACTGGTTCTGTAAATGGCTTCTGTAATGCAATGGAAGAGTCTAAGGTAAAGTCCTTTTTGTCATAGGCAGATAAATATTCTTTATCCAGCCATAAAAGCTTTTCTTCCATATCCATATCGCCATAAAGATAGATATAGCTGTTTGCCGGATGATAATAGTCTTTGTGGAATTGGATGAACTGCTCATAGCTTAAGTTGGGGATCACTGCCGGGTCACCGCCAGACTCATTGCTGTACGGGGTATCTGGAAAAAGGACTGATGAAGTGAAACGCTCCAGCACGCTTTCCGGTGAGGAAAAAGCACCTTTCATCTCATTGTATACAACACCATTGACAGTAAGAGGTGCATCCTCTGAAGGCAGTTCATAATGCCAGCCTTCCTGTTTGAAGATCTTTGGCTCTCTGTAAATGGACGGATGGAATACACCGTCTAAATATACATCCATCAGGTTCTGGAAATCTTTATCATTGCAACTGGCTACCGGATATACGGTCTTGTCCGGATAAGTCATTGCATTTAAGAAGGTATTTAAGGAACCTTTTACTAACTCTACAAAGGGATCTTTTACCGGAAACTTTTCAGAACCTTCCAGTACGCTGTGCTCCAGGATATGAGGCAGTCCGGTACTGTCCGCAGGCGGTGTTCTGAAGCCGATTGAAAATACTTTGTTGTCGTCTTCGTTGCTCATGAGGAACAGTCTGGCACCGCTTTTTCTATGTTCCAGCACCATTCCTTCGGAATTCATCTCTTCTACAAAACGACGGTCTTTTACCTCGTAGGCAGAAAGGTTTTCTACTTTTTCAAGCATCTGCTGTCTGTTCATTTTGAATTGGTCTCCTATCTTGTTTGGTTTTCCATGAGGCTGGGAAATCCCTTGCGTGAGGGATGTCGCGTCCCGGTCACTCACAACCTCGCACTTCGTGCTTTACTGCCTGCTATCGCAGGCTGGTTGTTCGTTCGTTAGTAGACTCGCAAACACGCGCTTCGCGCTCCACTGTCTGCTTACGCAGACGGTTTGCTCGTTAAGGGCCCAAGAAAAACAAATGTCTGCTTTGCAGACGCTTGTTTTTCTTCTGGGGCCCTTACATGTTCCCCATTATTCTGTCCTTTACTATGGATGCACATTCACGCACACACAAATGGATAAACAGCACAGGGTCTGACTGGGCGCTGATGCCGTAGACATTTTCAAAACCCCATTTTTTTGCAATCATGCAGGCTCTGTATACATGGAAATTACTGGTAAGGACACCCACATCCAGAGGTTTGTCCGCTGCAATAAGATAACCGCCTTTTGGTTCCCGTTGAAATGTCAGGCGGTTTCTTTCTTCTCTCTGATGACGGATTACTTCCCTGTGGCTGTCAATGATGATCTTGCTGTATGCCAGATTTTCCACTGTGCTTACGGAATGTTCTTCCAAAAGAAGCTGACTGGGTCTTACGCCGTTGTATACCAGATACTGGTACATAGCCTGGGCTTCTGATACAGGTTCATCCGGTCCTTTGCCTCCTGACAGCACCAGATAGGTTTCCGGATTTTTCTCTGCATATTCAATGGCCTTATCCAGCCTCTTTTTTAAAGAATTGCTTACTGTATGTTCCTTGACTCTGGCTCCCAAAACGATCACATAGTCAAGGTCCCTTTCTTCACTGGCTGCCGCTCCCATAAACACCATGATACAAAGGGCTGCCATAATGACCACACCGGCAATACAGGTAGTAACAATGCTCACCGGCACCCACTGTGGGATGCGGTCCATATTTTTCCTGTAATACCATTTTCCATATACAAGAAATACACAAAGAGCAGCAAAGAAAAGCCAGATAAAGGCAAAGGAGGTTCCCATACCTGCATAAAAAACAATAACCATAAAGTATGCAGTACAGATGATCGCCAGTCCCAACAGGATCATATCTGCCATAGAGCACCTCCTTTTTATCATTCAGCTATATTTTAACAATTATTAATTATCCTCTTTTTTGCGGAGAATATCATACTTATCCACATCTGCTCCTAAATCTACCCACAGGATCTGTTTTGGATGTGGAGCACTTTCCTGCTCATTTCCATCTTCGTCGCAGATGCTCTTTACAACTACTTCCAGATTTCGGCCGTCCGGCTTCATGATCTCAATGGTCTCGCCTACAGAGAACTTATTTTTCTGTTCAATGCGGCAGCGGCCTTTTCCATCCGCCTCTTCCACTGTGCCAAGATAGGTATAATTCTTTACATAAGTATTGCTGTTATAGATCTGGGCATCACTTCCCGGTTTTCCAAAGTAGAAACCTGTAGTAAATTCACGGTAGGTGCATTTTCCGATCTCTTCCTTGTACCACTCCATATTTGCCTCATAAAGCTTCGGATCTTTCAAATAATCATCAATGGCTTTGCGGTAGGTTCTTGCTACAGTCGCTACATACAAAGCTGTTTTCATACGTCCTTCGATCTTAAAGCTGTCAATTCCCGCATCGATCAGTTCCGGAACATGCTCGATCATACAAAGGTCCTTGGAGTTAAAGATATAAGTGCCTCTTTCATTTTCATATACAGGCATGTACTCTCCCGGTCTGGTCTCTTCTACAATGGAATATTTCCAACGGCATGGATGGGTACAGGCACCCTGGTTGGCGTCACGACCTGTAAAGAAGTTACTCAGCAGACATCTTCCGGAATAGGAAATGCACATAGCACCATGGATGAAACTTTCAATCTCCATATCATCCGGGATATGAGAGCGGATCTCCTTGATCTCAGCTAAAGAAAGCTCTCTTGCGGAAACCACACGCTTTGCACCCATACGGTTCCAGAACAGATATGTGCCGTAGTTGGTATTATTTGCCTGTGTGCTTACATGAAGTTCTGTATCCGGAAGTACTCTCTTTGCGATCTCAAATACACCTGGATCAGAAATGATCAGTGCATCTGGTCCCACTTCCTTTAATTCTTCAAAATAAGCCTCCACCCCTGGCAGGTCCTGATTATGAGCCAGAATATTGGCTGTTACATAGACCTTAACATCATGCGCATGGGCAAAGGCAATTCCCTCTTTCATGTCCTCTAAGGAGAAGTTATGTGCTTTGGCTCTCAATCCAAAAGCCTCTCCTCCTATATATACGGCATCCGCACCGTAAATAACGGCTGTTTTTAATACATCCAGACTGCCTGCTGGTATTAATAACTCTGTCTTTCTCATTTATCTATCTTCTCCTATCTGATCCTGGTACTGATGGTCACTCCATCTCCTATAGGGATCACCGCTGTTTCAAATTCTTCCATATGCTTTAATTCATACAGATACTCACGCATCCTGCTGTGGATGGTACGGTTCCTGCGCTGCACTGCAAAACGGGACTGGACTACATCCCCATCCTGGAGCACATTATCGGAAATAAGCACGGCTCCTACAGGCATCAGGTCTAACAGCAGAGGCAGCCAGTTTAAATACTGTCCTTTCGCTGCATCCATAAATACCAGATCAAACTGTTTTCCTTTTAATTCTTTCAGCCACATATCCGCATCTCCCTCTAAAAAGGTAATGCGGCTTTCTTCCCCGGCTTTTCTAAAATTTTCTTTCGCCTCAGGAATACGTTTTTCGTATTTTTCAATGGTAGTGATATGGCAGTTTGCCGGCATCACCTGACACATCTGTAACGCAGAATAACCTACAGCCGTTCCGATCTCCAGAATATTTTCCGGTCTTAATGCTGCTGTCAGGCTTCTAAGCAGGGCGGCTGTCTCACTGCGGATAATAGGAACTCCGTCTTCAATCGCCTTTTTTTCAATTGTATCCAGAAGTTCTCCCCTGCTTGTTTCCAGGGAATGAAGATATTCTGTAATCCTGTTATCTACGATCATTTTGTCCGTCCTCTGTCACATCTTCGATCCAGCCGCCTTCTTCCTCATCTTCACCAGAATAGGAATGCGCATCTGCCTGGGCTTCTCCCGATGAAAGGGTGCTCTTTGCAGGATCTGCTGCATTTGCTTCTTCTGTCTGAAGGTCTGACTGACGTTTTTGCTGATCACTTTCTGATTTTTCAGTACTCTGATCTGCGCTCTTTTGTGTTGTTTTTGTGCTCCCTGATTTATCCCCGGATTTTTCGTCCTCTTCATTTTCCGGCTTTTCGCTCAGTTTTTGAAGGATCTCCTTGGAAGTCATGGAAGTATTGAACGTATAGGTTCCCGGGTATATCTTATCATAATCATAAAAACGACTCTGGAATAAAAAGGCATAGATATTTTTGATCAGACCCTTTTTCTCCAGCTCATCAGCTGCCTGTGACACATCTTCCCCGTCTTTTACCACTACAGTAATATCATGACCCGGAGCTGCTTCCACTGCCTCTGCATAAAACACCGCATGGCCAAAAGCATACCCCCGGATCACTGCTTCATATAAAAGAAGGATCAAAAGGGCAAGAAGCATCAGCTTTACCGAAATACGGATGATCGCCATGGTTATTTTGTTGATCTCTCTTGTACGGCTGCTCATGCTTCTTCGCCTCCTTCTTACACTTCCATAATGATCGGTAAGATCATAGGATTTCTCTTCATACGCTTCCATAAGAAATCGCTTAAGCTGTCTTTAATAATGTTCTTGATCTTGCCCCAGTCGCTTACGTGGCGGTCTAAGCAGTCTGCTACTGCATCTGCAACCACATTGTGAGCTTCCTCTAATAAATCCTCAGACTCTCTTACATATACAAAGCCTCTGGATACGATATCCGGACCGGAAAGCAGCTGGTTGGAATGTTTCTCCAGTGTCAGTACTACAACGATGATACCATTCTGAGCCAGGTTCTGTCTGTCTCTTAATACGATATTTCCTACATCGCCAACCCCAAGTCCGTCAACCAGGATGGCGCCGCAGGCTACATGATCGGTTACCTGACAGCTGTCTTCATCCAAAGATACCACATCACCGGAATTTACCAGTAATGCATTCCCCTTCTGAACACCCATGTACTCAGCCAGTTCCTTCTGCGCCATTCTGTGGCGGAACTCACCATGTACCGGGATGGCAAATTTCGGATGTACCAGGGAATAGATCAGCTTTAAGTCTTCCTGACATGCATGTCCGGAAACATGGGTATCCTGGCAGATCACCTTTGCACCCTTTGCAGAAAGCTCATTGATCACATTTGCTACTGCCTTCTCATTTCCAGGGATCGGAGTAGAACTTAATACTACCACATCACCAGGTACGATGGATACCTTCTTGTGGATGCTTGCTGCCATACGGGACAGAGCAGCCATGGACTCACCCTGGCTTCCTGTTGTGATCAGTACCGTAGACTCAGGCGGATAATTCTTTAACTGGTCAATATCGATCAGAGTGCCTTCCGGGATATTGATATAACCTAACTCACTGGCAATATCTATGATCGTCACCATACTGCGGCCTTCTACTACTACCTTACGGCCATATTTATAAGCAGTATTTACTACCTGCTGTACACGGTCTACGTTAGACGCAAAAGTAGCTACGATAATACGGCGATTGGTATGTTCCGCAAAAATAGTATCAAAGGTCTTTCCTACGCTGCGCTCAGACATGGTAAATCCAGGTCTGGTAGCATTGGTACTGTCTGCCAGCATAGCAAGAACACCTTTTTTACCCAGCTCTGCAAAACGCTGCAGATCAATAGGATCACCAAAAACAGGTGTGTAGTCGATCTTAAAGTCACCTGTATGAAGAACAATACCAACCGGTGAGAAGATTGCAAGGGCGGAAGCGTCCTGGATACTGTGATTGGTCTTAATAAATTCTACGCGGAAGCATCCCAGATTAACAGACTGTCCATGCTTCATTACCTTACGCTTGGTAGTCTTTAACAGGTTATGCTCTTTTAATTTATGTTCAATTAAGGCAATGGTCAGCTTTGTACCATAGATCGGCACATTCACCTGCTGTAAAATATATGGCAGTGCGCCAATATGGTCCTCATGTCCATGAGTGATCACAAAACCCTTTACCTTATCAATATTCTGCTTTAAATAAGATACATCCGGGATCACCAGGTCAATACCTAACATATCATCTCCCGGGAATGCAAGACCGCAGTCTACAACAATAATGGAATCTTCATATTCAAATGCGGTAATGTTCATACCGATCTGCTCTAAACCGCCTAAAGGTATGATCTTTAATTTACTCTTTGCTTCTTTCTGGTTGTTTCTGGAAGGTTTTCTTACAAGTGCTTTTCTCTCTCCTGCTTCTTTTACAGCCGGAAGGGACCTTCTGTTTCCCTGCTGTCTTCCTCTTGCCTGAGCAGGTTTACGTCTTTCTTCTGTTTTCGGCTCTGCAGCTCCTGCGTTTTCTGTTCCTTCTTTTTCTTCCACTTTTACAGCTTTTGGCGCTCTTTGCCCACGTCTCGGTCTTCTGTACTGTGGTCTTCTGGCTGGTTTTGCCCCTTCTTCACGATTTTCGCCGTTACCATTTTCTTCTTTTTTTTCTGCACTGATCTCAGGTTTTACATTTTCATTCACGTTCTCTTCTAAACTCAAGCTGATTCCTCCTACATTATTTCTCTAATTCCACGTCTGCATCCTTTAATAACTCTTCAAAAATGCCCATAACTCCATCCAGTTCCCTGTCATCTTCCACGAACTCAAATAAAGCTTCACTGTCATTTTCACCGGATACATCCTTTAAAATATAACATTCTCCATCCTCATCCTCTGGCGCATCCGTTACCAGCAGATAATCTTTTCCATGGATCCTTGTTTCTTCCAATACGTAAAAATCTACAGATTCTCCTGAATCTGTTATCATCGTAATGCAGTCTTCTCTTTCATTCATTGGCTTATCCATTGTTCTCTCCGTCTTCTTTTTTCGTCATGGACAGATGATCTAAATATCCCTGAAGGATCATTGCTGCTGCGATCTGGTCTACCGACTCTTTTCTGTGTTCACGGCGGACACCGCTTTCCATAAGGACACGCTCTGCTGCTACAGTTGTAAGACGTTCGTCCCACAGCTCCACAGGAAGCCCTGTTCTACGCTCTAAAGCCGCTTTCAGTTCTTCTGACTTCTGTGCACGGTCTCCCACTGTATTATTCATATTTTTAGGATAACCAAGAACGAACTTTTCTACCCCATACTCTTTCGCCAGTGCTTCGATCCTGGCAAGGGTCTGACGCAGCTTGTTTTCATCCTTTCTGGTAATGGTCTCTACTGCCTGTGCAGTAATTCCCAGGGGATCGCACACTGCTACCCCTACTGTTTTTGAGCCATAATCAAGCCCCATGATCCTCATATTCAATTCCTCCGCGCACACTAAAACTAGTGTACCGCATTATTGATATTTCTCCAAACAGCTTACTCAACAATACAGTACACCAACAAACACAAAAACTGCGTTTGTGATCATCATTACAGAAAAAAATCAACGCCCATAAAAAGTCCCTAAACAGAGACTTTAATGGACGTTAAACCAGAGAGCATCCCACTCCCTGACCCTATTTTCCCGGCTGCCCTATTTTAAACGGGCGTCAATATATACCGCCATCAGTTCTTCCAGGATCTCATCTCTTTCCACCTTCATAATAAGGCTTCTGGCTCCCTTGTGGCTGGTAATATAGGTAGGATCCCCAGACATAATATAACCTACGATCTGATTTACAGGGTTATATCCTTTTTCTGTCAAGGCAATATACACCTGCTCCAGTACATCGCTTACTTCTACCTTTTTGTCCTGAACAGCCTGAAAATACTGTGTTTCTTTTATATTGCCCATATCATCACGTCCTTTACGTATTCTTATATATTCTACTCTATATTTTTCTATTCGGCAATAGTATTTTTTAACAGAAGTATATCGGAAGTCAGAAGATCTTTTGCTTCTGCCTCTAAAATAACACCGGAAGCAGCATGCATCTTCTCACATTCTTCCTTAGGAAGAGCTGCTTTCACATACTCTGGCGTATGTCCCACCAGATACTCTTTTCCATCTACTGTTATCATTTCCTCAAAAAGAACAGAAACCTTCTCACCAATAAATCCTTTTCTGAACTCCTCTGACATCTTCTGTTCCAAAGCTAATAAGCGGTCAGAACGGACTCCCTTGATCTGTTCCGGGATCTGATCCGGCATGGCTGCTGCCTTTGTACCGGCTCTTCTGGAATATTTAAACACATGCATCTCATAAAAATGCACTTTTTCCAGATACTTTTCCGTAATATCAAACTCTTCCTCTGTCTCTCCCGGAAAGCCTACGATCACATCCGTAGTAATAGCCGGGCGCTTAAAATATTTACGCAGGATCTCACACCGTCTTAAATAATCTTCTGTGGTATAATGACGGTTCATCCGTTTTAAAACGCTGTCACAGCCGCTCTGTAAAGACAGGTGGAAATGAGGACAGAACTTAGGAAGCTCTGCCAGACTTTTAGCAAACTCTTCTGTAATAATACGCGGCTCCAGTGATCCCAGGCGGATGCGCTCCAGGCCTTCAATCTCATGGACTTCACGGATCAGAGCCAGTAACTCCCTGTGGTTCCAGTCACCCTGGCTTACAGGATTTCCTTCCATATGCTCAATTCCATAAGAGCTTAAATGAATTCCTGTAAGAACCGCTTCTTTATATCCCTGTGCCACCAGTCCTGTGATCTCTTTCACTACATCTTCACGGCTTCTGCTGCGCACCCTGCCTCTGGCATAAGGGATGATGCAATAGCTGCAGAACTGATTACAGCCATCCTGGACCTTGATAAAAGCTCTTGTATGGTCAGAAGGCTGCTCTAAATGAAGGGCCTCATAATCACTGCCATGGGAAAGGTCCGTTACAAATACCTCTGCCTCCTCTTCCTCATGGACATTGCCTAAATATTCATCCAGAATATCTGCAAGCTCTGCCTTCTTATTGTTTCCAATTACAATATCCACGCTGGCATCTTTCTTCAACTCTTCCGATGCCACCTGCACATAACAGCCTGCTGCCACCACTACAGATTCCGGATTCAGCTTCTTTGCACGATGGAGCATCTGTCTTGATTTGCGGTCCGCAATATTGGTAACAGAACATGTATTGATAATATAAACATCCGCCTTCTCATCAAAAGGAACGATCTCATAACCTCTTTCCTTTAACTGCTGCTCCATGGCTTCTGTTTCATAAGCATTTACTTTGCACCCCAGATTGTGAAGGGCTGCTTTTGGCATAATATAACCTCCTGATTTTTCCAAATATTTACAATTATAACTTTTCCCGTTTCTTCCTGATTTTTCATACAATCTCACTATTGACTTTTATACCACTGACCTTTAGTATTAAAAGTAAGCAGTTTTATTCTGCAAAAATGATTTACATACCACACAAGGAGGGGCTTCCTATGAAAACAGTTAGAATTTCATTAAATTCCATTGATAAGGTTAAATCTTTCGTAAATGATTTAGCTAAGTTCGATGTTGATTTTGATCTGGTTTCCGGAAGATATGTCATCGACGCAAAAT
>ENA-ORNZ01002479-ORNZ01002479.1-human-gut-metagenome-genome-assembly--contig:-NODE-2479-length-11529-cov-2.646767_pt1 | contig 11529 bp, 10 predicted proteins | sample MGYA00242124_ERZ509040 | MGnify/ENA primary metagenome ERZ509040 (study PRJEB26280, sample SAMEA2338733) | human gut metagenome | biome: human gut; feature: human-associated habitat; material: faeces... | reverse complement strand
GGCTCTTGGTATTATTGCCGGAAATCTGCTGCCTTGATCTGGCAGTGTCCCAGGCGGATCACCCGGAGATTTTTGCCATGGCAAAATCAGAAAGTGAAGGGATTCGCATGGTGAAGGCGACCGCAGCGTATCTGATCTCACAGAGAAAGCCGTATCTCATTCCGGTTCTGGGGATGCGAAGTGCAAGCAAACTGCTCGGTTATAGGCTTGGCAGGTCCTATCAGAAACTGCCGGAAAAAATAGTTTTACACTTTACAGGAAATAAGAGTTATTGGGAGAAGAAAAAGAAACTTCAGTCAAGATGTAAAAATTAAGCGATTTTGTCACACTTTGAACACAAACGACTGCTATACTTTCATACCATACAGAAAAAATGTGGCCTGATAGAAAAGTCAGACGCAAAATAGCGATAAGAGGAGGATTTGGTCATGTATGATGAATTTGATAATAAAGAAAATGAAGACCGCTACGATCCAAAGCAGCCATCCGCAGAGGATGAAGTGAAAACCGGGCAGATGTACGGGGAAGAAGATCAGCTGTCAGAAACCGAAGAGGTACAGGCATCGACAGCGGAAGAAACCGAAGCATCCGCAGAATCCGGGGAGCAGTCATCTGTTTACCATTACAGCTACGAAAGAGGCGAACAGGCAGAGCCGACAGGCAGCACACAGAACTCACAGCAGTATGGTTCATCAGAGCATCATGCAGAAGAGCATATTAACGAAGAAAAGAAAGGATACCGTCAGTACTATCAGAATGGCGAGTATCACCAGAGAGAAGACGGATGGCATGACGGCGTTTACCAAAATCATCCGCAGCAGAAACATTCGCTGGAAAGCGGCGGGAAAAAGCCGTTTGGCACAGGCAAGAAGATCGCAGTTGCTTTCGGATGTGCAGCCGTATTCGGTCTGGTGCTTGGTGTGACGTTCGGAACGATCGATTCCAAAAAATCCGTGAGCAGTCTTGTGGCAGAAAGCGAGACTATCTCATCCGGTGAGACTGAGCAGAGAGCAGAGCTGCAGACACAGGCAGCCGGTGATGCAGATAACAGCCAGAGTGTCACACAGAGCGTCTCAGCAGCCGGCGATGTTTCTGAGATCGCAGAGAATGCGATGCCATCCATCGTAGCGATCACAAACAAAGGCGTAGAAGAAGTACAGAGCATGTTTTTTGGAACAACACAGTATCAGGAAACAGAAAGTGCCGGTTCCGGTGTGATCATTGCCAAGACAGATAAAGAGCTTCTGATCGCTACCAACAACCATGTGGTGGACGGAGCAGAAGAACTGAGCGTCTGCTTTACCGTGGATACGGAAAACACCGATGATGCCGTCGTAAAAGCACAGGTAAAAGGTACGGATTCGGACCATGACCTGGCCGTTGTGGCAGTCAGCCTTTCTGATATTTCCGAAGATGTACAGAGCAAACTGAAAGTTGCTGTTATGGGTGACTCCGATAAACTGAAAATCGGCAATCAGGTGATCGCAATCGGTAATGCACTCGGATACGGACAGTCTCTGACGGTAGGTTACATCAGTGCCCTGAACCGGGAAGTGACGATCGATAATGTCAGCAACAATATGATCCAGACGGATGCAGCGATCAACTTTGGTAACAGCGGCGGTGCACTGCTCGATGCGAACGGCAATTTGATCGGTATCAATTCCGCAAAGGCAGCAGATACCGGCGTGGAGGGTATGGGATATGCGATCCCGATCAATACAGCTTCTCCGATCCTGGATGAGCTGATGAACCGTACGACCAGAGCAAAAGTAACGGACAGCGAAGAACTTGGTTTCCTCGGTGTTGATGCAAGAGATGTATCCGAAGAAGCACGTCAGATCTACAATCTGCCGGCAGGTGCATTTGTATACAGCGTAGTAGAAGGTTCTCCGGCAGAAAAAGCAGGCATCAAGAAAGGTGACATCATCACAAAACTGGATGGCATCACGATTTCTTCCAGAAATGAACTGTTTTCACGCATGGAGTATTACAAAGCAGGTGAGACGATCGATGTGGTTGTCAAGACAGCACAGGGCGGAGAATATGTAGAGAATACCTTCTCTGTCACACTGGCAAAGAAGAGTGAGTACACTTCTTCCTCAGATGGTAGCTCAGATTCTTCAGGTTCACAGAGTCAGGATCAGGGAAACAGCCAGGATAACAGTCAGGGACAGGATAATGGACAGAGCCAGCCGCGTCAGTATTATGAATATGACGGCAATGGAAGCGATGGATACAGCGGGAACGAAGGAAACAGCGGAAGCGACAGCTACGATTCCCTTGAAGATTTCTTCCGTCAGTTCCAGCAGTAATCTTAAGCCGACAGAAAATATGTAAAAAGAAAAGGAGCTCACATTTAAGTGAACTCCTTTTCCTGTGTCCGTCAGGCTTTTCCAGAAGAAAAGCTGACGCATACACAAGTGTACCACACAACTATAGTAATTTGTAATATTCATACGTACTCTTGCACTCCCCTCTGAATGGCTATTTTACAGTATCATTCAGAATAGCGATAATTGCGTCAGCATCTTCTTTTGTGATATTATCGCTCTTTGCATAAGCTGTTACAAATTTTACAAGAGAATTGTCATAAGCATCCTCCAGAATCTCCTTTGCATGGAACTCACGGTAAGCATCGCGGGAAATTGCCGGGATGTAAGTAGTTCTGCGACGGGAGCCTTCTGTTCTCAGGAAACCCTGCTCCATCAGGATCGTCAGGTAAGTGTAAAGAGTCTGGCGTTTCCAGTCTCTTCCTTTCACTTCTGTGAAATGTTTGTAAATTTCACGGAAAGAAGTACCTTCTGGGAAATCCCACAGATAATCCATGATCAGCTTGGTTGTAGCAGTAAGATTGTAAGTAGAAATAGAAATCACCTCCTAAAATTTTATATCCCTATACTACTATTCTGATAAGGGAAATGCAAGTATAATTTGCAATTTTTGTGAAAAATTTTTGAAATTGTGTACAAAAAAGAAGCATTGCTATAGGATTTATAGTATATGGAGATCGGGGGGCAAAATGTAAAATAAAAATGGAAGAAGGAGCGATCCGCAGGCTGGTCTGGAACGCAATCGCTGATATGCACTGGAAAAAAGCGAAGGGACATGGTATAGTATACATCGGACGTGAGATGCCCCGCTTCTGCAGGCGGTGAGCAGCAGGTTTTCTTGAACAGGCTGTCATGAAAAAACTGCAGAGATTGGAGTTTTGTTTTATGAGTAATTTGATGTTTTGCCTGAATGCAACGATGCCGATCTTCCTGACGATGATGCTCGGATATGCATTTCGAAAGTGGCATATCATGGACGGATCGTTTGTCGATAAGATGAACAGCTTTGTATTTAAGGTGGCACTTCCGGTGCTGGTATTCCAGGATCTGGCGACCGTTGATTTTTTTGAAGCCTGGGATTTGTAGTGTTTTGTTTCCTTGCTACGTTAATCAGTATTACAGCGGTAACATTACTGTCCTTTCTTTTGAAAGATAAGAGCCTGCAGGGTGAGTTTATCCAGGCATCTTACCGGAGCAGTGCGGCGATCTTCGGAATTGCCTTTATCCAGAACATTTACGGTGAGGCAGGCATGGGACCTTTGATGATTGTGGCAAGTGTGCCGCTTTATAACATTATGGCGGTTGTAGTACTGACCGTAATGCGGCCGGAACGCGGCAGGGGAAACGGAGCACTGATACGCAAAACGTTACACGGGATCATCACCAATCCGATCATTGTCGGGATCCTGACGGGCGTTGTGTGGTCTGTTTTAAAACTTCCGATGCCGGTGATCCTTGAAAAAACAGTAAAAAATGTAGCAGTGCTTGCAACACCGCTCGGACTGATGGCGATGGGGGCATCGATCGAGTTCAAAGGAGCTTTCGAAAATATGCGGCCGGTGATCCTGGCCGTTCTCTTAAAGCTGGTGATCCTGGCGGGCGTATTTCTGCCGATCGCAGTGACACTTGGTTTCCGGACGGAAAAGCTGATCGCGATCCTTGTGATGCTTGGCTCGGCGACAACGGTCAGTTCCTATGTTATGGCAAGAAATATGGGGCATAAAGGCGTGCTCACTTCCAGTGTTGTCATGCTGACGACGCTGCTCAGTGCATTTACACTGACCGGATGGCTCTATCTTCTGAAAGTACAGGGACTGGTATAATTGTTTTTCCATTTTCTTTCGAAAAAGTTTACTTGTTTCTTGCGAACATATGAGCTATAATGATGAACAGTAAAATTACTGGAGGTTTATGACAATGCCAGATGAAAAAAACATTGATGTTGATGTAGTAGACGAAGAAAAGAAAGAAGATTTTGAAGATATTTGCTTTCTGTGCCGCAGACCGGAGAGCAAAGTAGGAAAGATGGTACATTTGCCGAACGATATCCATATCTGTCAGAATTGTATGCAGAAGGTTTTTGATTCCATGGGAAAAGGCGGTATGAATTTCCAGGATATGTCAAATATGCCGAATATCAGCATGATCAATCTGTCGGATCTGCAGGATCACATTCCACAGAAACAGAAAATTCGCAAAAAGAAGAGCAAAGAAGAGGCAAAACCGGCATTCGATCTGAAATCTGTCCCGGCACCGCATAAGATCAAGGCAAAACTTGATGAATATGTGATCGGTCAGGACTATGCAAAGAAAGTGGTTTCTGTTGCCGTTTACAATCACTATAAACGTGTGGCGACCGGCACGATGGATGATATTGAGATTGAAAAGTCCAATATGCTGATGATCGGACCGACCGGAAGCGGTAAAACCTATCTGGTTAAGACCCTTGCAAAACTTCTGGATGTGCCGCTGGCGATCGCCGATGCGACTTCGCTCACAGAGGCAGGTTACATAGGAGACGATATCGAGAGCGTTGTCAGCAAGCTGCTTGCAGCTGCAGACAACGATGTGGAAAAAGCAGAACAGGGCATTATTTTTATAGATGAGATCGACAAGATCGCAAAGAAAAAGAACACCAATCAGAGAGACGTCAGCGGAGAGTCTGTCCAGCAGGGTATGTTAAAGCTTTTAGAAGGTGCCAATGTGGAAGTACCGGTCGGAGCCAACAGCAAAAATGCGATGGTGCCGCTGGCCACAGTAAATACCAGAAATATTCTTTTTATCTGCGGCGGAGCTTTCCCGGGACTGGAGGATATTATCAAGGAGCGTCTGAACAAACAGGCATCCATCGGATTTCGTGCAGATTTAAAGGACAAGTATGACAACGATCCGGATATCCTCGAAAAAGTGACACTGGAAGATATCCGCAATTTCGGCATGATCCCGGAATTTATCGGAAGACTGCCGATCGTCTTTACACTGAGGGGACTGACAAAAGAGATGCTGGTCAAGATCTTGAAAGAGCCGAAAAATGCCATCCTCAAGCAGTATCAGAAACTGCTGGCACTCGATGAAGTGCAGCTTGTTTTTGAGGATGGAGCACTGGAGGCGATCGCAGAGAAAGCTCTGGAGAAAAAAACCGGAGCGAGGGCACTGCGGGCGATCATCGAAGATTTCATGCTGGATATCATGTATGAGATCCCGAAAGATGACAGCATCGGCAAAGTTACGATCACAAGGGATTATATTGAACATAAAGGCGGACCTCTGATTGAGATGAGAGGTGTGCCGGCACTGGAGGAATAGTATGAAGTGGATGCTATTGCCGGCAGGCATTTTTACGGCGGATTATATTATGAAGAAGAGAGCGGAAAGCTGGAATGAGGAGGAGGCGCCAGAAAAAATGCTCGGAGGGCATATCATCCTTCAGAAGCTGCATAACCGGGGAGCTGCACTGAGCTTCATGGAGAAAACTCCAAAACTGCTCACAGGTGTTACAACAGTTGTTACAGCAGGAATGACGGCGTTTTACGCTTATCTTATAAAGAAACCAAAACAGCTGTTTTTGAAGACAGGTGTTGGGATGATCCTTGGAGGAGCATGGAGTAACGTTTGGGATCGTATCACACGAAAATATGTGGTTGACTATTTCAGCTTCCACACAAAGTGCAGAAAATTGGAACGTGTAGTGTTTAATCTGGCAGATATGTTTATCTTTTTGGGAGGATTTCTTGTGATTTTCTGGAATATGCTCCGGAGAAGTTGACAGAAGATGTCAAAAATGGTATCTTATTAAATGCAGCAAAATGAGTTGCCAGAAGGCAAGAGCATTAGGAGAAATTGTAGTATGGATGAATTACAGCAGGAACAGTTTACAAAAGCATTGCTTGGACTTGTAGATTTAGCAAAGACAAAGAAAAATGTCTTACAGTACGGTGAGATTAATGATGCCTTTAAAGGACTGGAACTTACCGAAGATAAGATGGATCTGGTACTGGAGTATCTGGAAAAGCAGAAGATTGATATTGTAAATGCCGAAGTTGGCGTGGACAATGCAGAAGATCTGATCCTCGACAATGATGATATCATTCTGGATGACGAGGACGAGGTTGAGATCATCGATGATGTGGATGTGCTGGAAGGTGTCAGCACAGAAGATCCAGTGCGTATGTATCTGAAAGAGATCGGAAACGTGCCGCTGCTGACCACCGAGCAGGAGGTAGAGCTTGCAAAGCGTGTGGAAGCAGGAGATGAAGAAGCAAAGAAACAGCTGACGGAAGCCAATCTTCGTCTGGTAGTCAGCATTGCCAAAAAATATGTCGGTCGTGGAATGCCGTTTCTGGATCTGATCCAGGAAGGAAATATGGGACTAATGAAAGCCGTTGACAAGTTTGACTATACCAAAGGTTATAAGTTCAGTACCTATGCGACATGGTGGATCCGTCAGGCGATCACCAGAGGTATCGCAGATACCGGAAGAACGATCCGTGTGCCGGTACATATGGTAGAGACCATCAACAAGACACTTCGTATGACCAGAACGCTGCTTCAGGAGCTTGGCCGTGAACCGACCCCGGAAGAAGTTGCAGAGAGACTGAATGTCTCCGTGTCACGTGTAAGAGAAGTTCTCAAGATTTCCAGAGATCCGGTATCACTGGATACTCCGATCGGAGAAGAGGATGACAGTCATCTGGGAGACTTTATCGAGGATGATTCCGCACTTTCACCGGCAGATTCCGCAGCATTTTCCATGCTCAGAGCAGAGCTTGCAACAGCACTGGAGTCTCTGACAGACAGAGAGCGTCAGGTTGTTAAACTGAGATTTGGTCTGGAAGACGGAAGAGCAAGAACACTCGAAGAAGTCGGAAAAGAGTTCAACGTAACACGTGAGCGTATCCGTCAGATCGAAGCCAAGGCTTTGCGGAAACTGCGTCACCCGTCCAGAAGTAAGCGATTAAAAGATTTTCTGATCTGAGAGCTGAAGTCCGGCAAACCGCAGACAGGAAATAAAAGAGGGCACAGGATTTTACTCCTGTGCCTTTTTCAGTTAACCATCAATACGTTTTTTGAAAGCAGGTAGCTGCTCACGGCGAAGCGGCAGGGCAGTACTGGTCGGATTTAACAAAAAACCTTTTGCATCTTTCACTAGGAACTTCTCCAGATCATCAAATTTCACGACAACCGGACGAAGTCTTTTCTTCGGATCAAACCTCTGAAGCTCGTATCCGTCTGTGAAGATAGCCTGATACATCTCGCCGTTCTGATTGTTGACATACGGAACACGGATGTTATTTTTTTTCTTTGGCTGTTCTTCTTCTGTTTCTGATTCTGATTCTTTGGCTTCTTCGATGTTTCCGTCTTCCGTATTTCCGTCAGGATTTTCTGCTTTACTGTCAGCATCTTTTTCGCTTTCGTCTACAATAATACCGCTTAAGAAACGGCCGCGTACCAGATTGGCAACCAGTTCTTCGTCCATTGCCCGCAGATCAGCTTTTTCTTTTTCTTCCTCGCTGACCGGACGACGCATCTCCTGCAGGAAATACAGGGAAGTGAGCATCAGCTCCGGATTGATGACAGGACGCTGTTTTTCCGGAAGTTCGTCCGGATTATGTCTTCTGTGAACGATCGCTTCAAGAGCGAGAGAGGTTTCCGTATCATTGTCATGCAGTACCACGCCGTTGACACCGAGAGCGTAGAGTGTACCGTAGAAATGAAGGAACTGCTCTGCTGCTACTCTTACGGATACCACCGGGATTTTTTCCTGCTCATTTTTTGCAACAACATAAGCATGTGCTGCCTCAGCGTCTGAGAAGATATGTATCTGGTCATCGAAAGATTCTTCGTTACAGGTTACATAAGGATGCTTGGTGGACTGGGAGAAAATAACGAACATCTCTGGAAGTCCCTGAAGTTTTTTGATGATAAAGCTGTTATCTATTGCCATTTGTGTACACCTCATATTCTTTCTGTTATAGTGATTTTGGGATGTGAAAGATGCCGGTATTTATGCAACTTTCACAATTATTGAGACCCTACTGACAGTCATTGTACCATATTTCCCAATAAAAGAAAATATAAAAATTTATGATATTTCGTTGAAAAACATAAAGAAATCCGCCATTGACTTTCGAAAAAGAAAAGAATATGATGAAAGCTAATGAAATAAGGAAGGAATTGTAAAAATGAAAAAAGGAAATCTGAGAAGTTCCGCATTGCTTTTACTGACGGCATGCATCTGGGGCGTGGCGTTTGTTGCCCAGAGCGTGGGGATGGAGTATGTCGGACCGTTTACCTTCAACTTTGTGAGAAGTATTCTGGGAGGACTGGTGCTGATCCCGTGTATTTTTTTCCTGAAGCGGGAAAAAAAGGCAAAGGCAGAAAAAGTCAGCGAAGAGGAAAAAAAAGCACAGCGAAAAACACTGCTGGCCGGCGGGATCTGCTGTGGTGTCGCCCTGTGCCTGGCAAGCAATTTCCAGCAGATCGGCATCCAATATACAACCGTCGGAAAAGCCGGTTTCATTACAGCGTGTTATATTGTGATCGTTCCGGTGATCGGACTTTTTATGAAGAAGAAATGCAGTCCGATGATCTGGCTGTCGGTGCTTCTGGCAGTTGTGGGTTTGTATCTGCTTTGCATAAACGAACAGTTTTTAATCGGATACGGAGATATTCTGGTATTTGTCTGTGCGATTCTGTTTTCAGTACATATCCTGATCGTGGATTATTTTTCGCCGAAGGTGGACGGTGTGAAGATGTCCTGCATCCAGTTTCTGGTGTGCGGTCTGTTATCCGGCATTGCGATGCTCTTTGCGGAACAGCCGCAGTTATCCGCAGTGCTTCTGGCGTGGAAACCGATCGCTTATGCCGGTATCATGTCCTGCGGTGTCGGTTATACCCTTCAGATCGTCGGTCAGAAAGGGATGGATCCGACCATTGCATCGCTGATCCTCAGCCTAGAGTCCTGTATTTCTGTGCTGGCTGGCTGGCTGCTGCTTGGCCAGACCTTAAGTATGCGGGAAGGACTTGGCTGTGTTGCCATGTTTGCGGCGATCATTCTGGCTCAGCTTCCGGCGAAGGAGTCTTGAGTGCATTTTTGCGATACTCCCGCGGCGTGCATCCCATTTCGGATTTGAAAATTTTAGAAAAATAGCAGGGACTGGAAAAGCCTGTCAGCAGTGAAATATCAGTGATACTTTTGTTGGTGTTTTGCAGAAGCGGCAGGCTTTTCTGTATGCGGTAATGCAGCAGGTAGTCAAAAAGCGATTCGTTCATATGACTTTTGAAAAAGCGGCAGCATTCGCTTTTACAGATATTGATCTGAGCGGCAACCTGTTCGAGCAGGATTTTTTCCTGATAATGGTCGTGCAGATAGGAGAGCAGCACCAGCAGACGTTCCCGGTCACGCTGTACCGCAGGAAGTGTTTCGGTCTGTGGCTCAGTATTCTGATACAGGATCAGCCAGATCCTGGAGAGCAGGATTTGGATCTGAAAATCCCAGCACGGAGCCTTGGAAGAAGAAATTTCCCAGATTTTTGTCAGGTTTGCAAGGATTTCTGCCTGCCATGCGACATCCGGGGAAAATTTGATGGAAGAAAAACGGTCGTCCAGTGTCAGCGGTGTGACATAGGCTGTTTGAATGCGGCTGGATTCGAAACCATAAATGATACGTGGGTCAAAGGTCGTGGAAATATAAACACAGTCTTCCTTATTATACATGTGTCCGGTGTGCGGCATGTTGGCATTGCAGAAAAGTCCCTCGCCGGTGGTGAGATGATAAGTTTTGTCATTTACCTGATAATTGATGTCTCCGGATACGATCAAAGTCAGCTCAATCTCCGGATGCCAGTGCCAGAAAAAGGAACTTCGCTCATAAGAAAACAGGTTTTCATGGCTTACATTTACCGGAAAAGCAAACGTTCCGTGGTCTTTTAGTTCACGTTGTTTCTGATTGGTCTGGATTTGCATAGAATACCTCAATATAATTATAGTTTTTATTATGATACTTGTTGATTTTTTCTGTAAGTCTCATTATACTTATATTAGCGTGAACGTCAAGGACACAGAGCCGGACGTAACCGGGAATGTTTTTGAGCTGCGATTTTTACAGAAGAAGCAGTTCGTGACAGTATACATTTAATAAGAAAAAGGAGAAGTGACATGAAAGCAAAACTGATTGAAAAATTTGTATCCATCTATGGGGAAGGTGGAGAAATCCGTTCATTCTTTTCACCGGGACGTGTAAACCTGATCGGAGAGCATACAGACTACAACGGAGGACACGTTTTCCCATGTGCACTGAGCATCGGAACTTACATGATCGTCCGCAAACGTGAAGACCGTACGATCCGTTTCTATTCTGAAAACTTCAGCAAACTGGGCGTGATCGAGACAAGCCTGGATGATCTGGTATATTCTGAAAAAGCAGGATGGACCAACTATCCGAAGGGAGTTATGTGGGCAATGGAAGGCAGAGGATACAAGATCCCGACCGGTATGGATATCCTGATCTACGGCACGATCCCGAACGGTTCCGGACTTTCTTCTTCCGCATCTCTGGAAGTACTGACAGGACTTGCAGTACGTGATCTGTTTGGATTCGAAGGAATCAGCATGATCGATCTGGCACTGATCGGACAGTATTCTGAGAACAACTTCAACGGATGCAACTGCGGTATCATGGATCAGTTCGCAGTGGCAATGGGCAAAAAAGACCATGCGATCTTCCTGGATACCAGCGATCTTAGCTATGAATATGCAAGTGTAAAACTGGAAAATGCAAAGATCGTTATCACAAACAGTAAAGTAAAACACAGCCTGGTAGATTCTGCTTACAATGACAGAAGAAACGAATGCGAAACAGCATTAAAAGAGCTGCAGACAGTTGTAGATATCAAAGGACTTGGCGATTTAAGCGAAGAAGAATTCGAAAAATATAAAGATGCCATCAAAGATCCGGTTCGCCAGAAGAGAGCACATCATGCCGTATACGAAAACCAGAGAACTATCCAGGCTGTAGCAGCACTGAATGCAGGTGACGTAGAGAAATTCGGTAAACTGATGAATGCTTCACATGTATCTCTGAGAGATGACTATGAAGTATCCTGCGAAGAGATCGACGTACTGGTAGATCTGGCATGGGAGACCGAAGGCGTGATCGGTTCCCGTATCACAGGCGGCGGATTTGGCGGCTGCACCG
>ENA-ORNZ01002476-ORNZ01002476.1-human-gut-metagenome-genome-assembly--contig:-NODE-2476-length-11555-cov-3.534957_pt1 | contig 11555 bp, 9 predicted proteins | sample MGYA00242124_ERZ509040 | MGnify/ENA primary metagenome ERZ509040 (study PRJEB26280, sample SAMEA2338733) | human gut metagenome | biome: human gut; feature: human-associated habitat; material: faeces... | reverse complement strand
CATTCTTACGGATTCAGGCGGATTTCAGGTGTTCTCTCTTGCAGGACTTAGAAAAATAAAAGAAGAAGGTGTATACTTTAATTCACATGTAGACGGAAGAAAGATTTTTATGGGGCCTGAGGAAAGTATGCAGATTCAGTCAAACTTAGCTTCAACTATAGCTATGGCTTTTGATGAATGTCCTTCAAGTGTTGCATCAAGACAGTATATTGAAAATTCTGTTGCAAGAACTACAAGATGGCTTGAAAGATGTAAGAAAGAAATGAACAGACTTAACGGTTTGGAAGATACGATTAATAAGAATCAATTATTGTTTGGTATTAATCAGGGTGGTATTTATGCTGATATCCGTATTGAACAGGCCAAGGCTATAGCTGATATGGATTTGGATGGATATGCCATAGGTGGTCTGGCTGTAGGTGAAAGCCACGAGGAAATGTATAGAATTATTGAAAGTGTTGAACCTCATCTTCCGAAGGATAAGCCAATATATTTAATGGGAGTAGGTACTCCGGCTAATATACTTGAAGCAGTAGAACGTGGTGTGGATTTCTTTGATTGTGTTTACCCATCAAGAAACGGTCGTCATGGACATGTATATACTAATGCCGGTAAGTTGAATTTGTTTAATGCAAAGTATGAAACAGATTCAAGACCAATAGAAGAAGGTTGTGAGTGTCCTGCATGTAAGTATCACTCAAGAGCATATATCAGACATCTTCTTAAAGCTAAGGAGATGTTAGGCATGCGCTTATGCGTCTTGCATAATTTGTATTTTTATAATACAATGATGGAGGAAATAAGAGATGCCATTGAGGCAGGAAACTATGCCGAATATAAAGCTAAGAAATTAGAAGGCTTTAAAGAAAATGACAAGAAATAGGAGGAACGAACAATGCCAATTTTAGCAGCAGGTTCTCAGGCAGCAAGCTGGGGAATAATGGTCCTTTATGTAGTATTAATTATTGGATTTATGTATTTCCTTGCTATTAAGCCACAGAAGAAACAGGAAAAGAAACAGAAAGAAGTTATGGATGCAGTTGCAGTAGGCGATAGCATTTTAACAACAAGTGGATTTTACGGAATGGTTATTGATGTAACAGATGATACAGTTATCGTTGAATTTGGTGGAAACAAGAACTGCCGTATTCCAATGCAGAAATCAGCTATTGTAGATGTAGAAAAAGCTGAATAGTTACTATGATATAAATACAATAATATTAAAGATTGAAGTAAAGGTGTTTATGAAATTTAAGGTCTATAAACACCTTTTTTCTGTTTTGGCTATGTTGATGGCTATGCTGATGATGTCACTTGGAATGGCATTCTTCTCAATAAGAAAAATCAAGAGATAAGATAGTGTTATATTATAAAAAGAAGGCAATGGTGAACTTGTAAAGGCAAGGTTGTTGCCTTCTTTTAGTTTATTCTTTTAGCAAAACTGTTACGGAAACATTATTTAAGAAAGAAAACAAGTATGAAAAATAGAAAAAATAAAGTAGAATGTTTATTATAAATTATGAACCAGGTTAAATTTAATCAAGAAATATATTATATATGTAGGTTGATAAAATATATCATTTACGATATAATTTAAGAATTAGCGTAGACTTTTGTACTTAATTATACAGAAGCTACTTCTTATTAATCACGATAGAAAAGAGGATACATGATGAATTTTAATGTTGCAGTAATTCCCGGTGATGGAATTGGACCAGAGATTGTAAGAGAAGCACAGAAGGTTCTTGATGCTGTTGGAACTAAGTTTGGTCATGTCTTCAACTATACAGAAGTGGATATGGGCGGGGTGTCAATTGACAAGCACGGAGTTCCACTTACAGATGAAGCATTAGCCACAGCACAGAAAAGTGACGCAGTCCTTCTTGGTGCCGTAGGTGGTGTCGTCGGAAAAGACAGTTGGTACGAACTTCCACCTAACCTTAGACCGGAGGCAGGACTACTTGCCATAAGAAAAGGACTTAATCTTTTTGCTAACCTTAGACCTGCATATCTTTACAAAGAATTAAAGGGTGCCTGTCCATTGAAGGAAGAGGTAGCAGATGCCGGTTTTGACATGATTATTGTTAGAGAGTTAACAGGTGGTCTTTATTTTGGAGAAAGAAAGACTGAAGAAGTTGACGGCGTGCTTACAGCAACAGATACTTTAACATATAATGAGAACGAAATTAGACGTATTGCAAAGAAAGCTTTTGAAATTGCAATGAAGAGAAGAAAGAACGTAATAAGTGTTGACAAGTCTAACGTGCTTGACTCTTCAAGATTATGGGATAAGGTTGTAAATGAAGTGGCAAAGGATTATCCTGAGGTTACATTAACACATATGTTAGTAGATAACTGTGCAATGCAGTTAGTTAAGGATCCGGCACAGTTTGATGTTGTTGTAACAGAGAATATGTTTGGGGATATCCTTTCAGATGAAGCTAGTATGATTACAGGATCAATTGGAATGTTATCATCAGCCAGTCTTAGAGAAGATAAGTTTGGACTTTATGAACCAAGCCACGGTGCTGCACCTGATATTGCAGGTCAGAACAAGGCTAACCCTATAGCAACAATTCTTTCAGCAGCTATGATGCTGAGATACTCATTTGATCTTGATAAGGAAGCAGATGCAGTTGAAAAGGCAGTTGAGAAAGTGTTAGAAGACAATATCAGAACAGTTGATATTATGTCAGACGGAATGACACTTGTTGGCTGTAAAGAGATGGGTGACGAGATAGTAAACAGACTTTAATAAAGTCACTTCATATGATTTTAGATTTTATAGACTATAATAGATAGACCGATTTTAGGAGGAAATAAGATGAAGAGTGATGCAGTAAAGAAAGGACTTCAGCAGGCTCCACACAGATCATTGTTTAATGCTCTGGGTATGACAGAAGAAGAAATGGAAAGACCATTAGTTGGTATTGTATGTTCATATAATGAAATCGTTCCGGGACATATGAACCTTGATAAGATTGCTAATGCAGTAAAGATGGGTGTTGCCATGGCAGGTGGTACACCAATTATGTTCCCAGCTATTGCCGTATGTGACGGTATTGCAATGGGACATGAAGGAATGAAATATTCTCTTGTAACAAGAGATTTGATTGCAGATTCAACAGAATGTATGGCTAAGGCTCACCAGTTTGATGCTTTAGTTATGATTCCTAACTGTGATAAGAATGTACCGGGATTATTAATGGCTGCAGCAAGAGTAAATGTGCCAACAGTATTTGTTTCAGGAGGACCAATGCTTGCAGGACATGTTGGAGGACATAAGACCAGTCTTTCATCAATGTTTGAAGCAGTAGGTGCCAATGCTGCCGGCAAGATGTCTCTTGAAGAATTAAATGAATATGAATGTAAGGCTTGTCCAACATGTGGTTCATGTTCAGGTATGTACACAGCTAACTCAATGAACTGTCTTACAGAAGCATTGGGTATGGGACTTAAGGGTAACGGAACAATCCCTGCTGTATATTCAGAAAGATTAAAACTTGCTAAGCATGCAGGTATGGCAGTAATGGAATTATACAGAAAGAATATCAGACCTCGTGACATTATGACAAAAGATGCTATTTTAAATGCATTAACAGTAGATATGGCACTTGGTTGTTCAACAAACAGTATGCTTCATTTACCTGCTATTGCACATGAAGTAGGATTTGATTTTGATATTTCATTTGCTAATGAAATCAGTGAAAAAACACCTAACCTTTGCCATTTGGCTCCGGCAGGTCCTACATATATGGAAGACCTTAATGAAGCAGGCGGTGTTTATGCGGTAATGAATGAATTAAGAGAACTTGGTCTTTTACATGAAGATTGTATTACTGTAACAGGAAATACAATTGGAGAAAATATTAAAGATTGTGAAAACAAGAATCCACAGGTTATCAGACCTCTTGATAACCCATATAGTAAAACAGGTGGTCTTGCAGTATTAAAAGGAAATCTTGCACCTGATGGCAGCGTTGTAAAACGTTCAGCAGTTGTAGATGAAATGATGGTTCATAAAGGACCTGCAAGAGTATTTGAATGCGAAGAAGATGCTATTGTAGCAATAAAGGGCGGAAAGATTGTACCTGGTGATGTTGTAGTTATCAGATATGAAGGACCTAAGGGTGGCCCTGGAATGAGAGAAATGTTAAATCCTACATCAGCAATTGCAGGTATGGGACTTGGTTCATCAGTGGCTCTTATTACTGACGGACGTTTCTCTGGTGCTTCAAGAGGAGCTTCTATCGGACATGTATCTCCTGAAGCTGCAGTAGGTGGACCTATTGCTTTAGTAGAAGAAGGAGACATTATTAAGATTAATATTCCTGAAATGACTCTTGAACTTGATGTTTCTGATGAAGTTCTTGCAGAAAGAAGAAAGAACTGGACACCAAGAGAACCAAAGGTTACAACAGGTTATTTGGCAAGATATGCATCTATGGTTACATCAGGTAACAGAGGAGCAATTCTTGCAATCGATAAATAAGACAAGGGAGAGGACAAGATTATGGAATTAAACGGTTCACAAATAGTAATAGAATGTTTAAAAGAACAGGGTGTTGATACAGTATTTGGTTATCCGGGTGGAACAATCCTTAACATCTATGATGAAATGTATAAGCACTCAGATGAAATTACACATATATTAGTATCCCATGAACAGGGGGCAGCTCATGCAGCCGACGGATATGCCCGTTCAACAGGGAAAGTTGGAGTTTGTATGGCAACATCAGGACCTGGTGCAACTAACTTGGTTACAGGTATTGCAACAGCATATATGGATTCAGTTCCATTGGTTGCTATTACAGCTAATGTTGCCAAGTCAGGACTTGGAAAAGATTCGTTTCAGGAAATTGATATTGTTGGTGCAACAATGCCAATTACAAAACATAATTTTATTGTGAAAGATATTGAAAATCTTGCAGATACACTTAGAAAGGCTTTCCGTATTGCCAAGACAGGAAGACCGGGAACTGTACTTGTTGATATAACAAAAGACGTTACAGCAGCTAAGTACAACTACGAAAAACAGGAACCTGTTAAAGTGGAAAGAATTTCTGACACAATTAAAAAAGAAGACATTGATATAGTAGTAGAGATGATTAAGTCATCAAAGAAACCATTTATTTTAGTTGGTGGTGGCGCAGTTATTTCAGATGCAGCTAAGGAAGTAAGAGAACTTGCAGAATTAGTTGACGCACCTGTTTGTGATTCACTTATGGGTAAAGGTGCAATGGATGGTAACAGCGAAAGATATACAGGAATGATCGGTATGCACGGAACAAAAACATCAAACTATGGTGTTACAATGTGTGATTTATTATTAGTTCTTGGAGCAAGATTTAGTGACCGTGTAATCGGTAAGGCTAAGGCTTTTGCTAACAATGCAAAGATTGTACATATTGATGTTGATCCATCAGAAATTAATAAGAATATTAAGGCTGACGCAAGCATCATCGGAGATATGAAAGAGGTTCTTATTAGACTTAATAGTGCTCTTACAAAACAGGATCATGCAGATTGGATGCAGGAAATTAAAGAAATGAAGGAAAAATATCCTTTAGCTCTTAATAAAGATGTTCTTACAGGACCTGCTGTTATTGATTCTTTATATAACATTACAAATGGTGATGCTATCATTACAACAGATGTTGGACAGCATCAGATGTGGGCTGCACAGTTCTATAAGTTTAAAGAACCTAGACAGCTTATTACATCAGGTGGACTTGGTACAATGGGCTATGGTGTTGGCGCATGTATTGGTGCTAAGATGGGCAATAAAGACAGAGTATGTGTAAATGTTGCAGGTGATGGATGTTTCAGAATGAACATGAATGAGATTGCAACAGCAACACGTTACAATATTCCAATTATTCAGATTGTTATTAATAACCACGTTCTTGGTATGGTTAGACAGTGGCAGACATTATTCTATGGCAAGAGATATTCAAATACTGTTCTTGACGATAGCGTTGATTTCGTAAAGATTGCAGAAGGAATGGGAGCTAAGGCTTACAGAGCAACAACAGTTGAAGAATTTGAAAATGCATTAAAAGATGCTATAGCTCTCAATATACCATGTGTTATTGATTGTCAGATAGATCAGGATGAAAAGGTATTCCCTATGGTTCCTGCTAATACAGCAATTAGTGAAGTTTTTTCAGAAGAAGACCTTGCAGAAAAAGGATATGACTGCTAATATAGATATATTAGTATTTACTAAAAATACGGAAAATGCCTGTTATGCAGGCATTTTCCTATGACATAAAAGGGAGGTTTCAAATGGCTAGAGTATATAATTTCTCGGCAGGACCGGCAGTATTACCGGAAGAAGTATTAAAGGAAGCAGCAGAAGAAATGCTTGATTACAAGGGATGCGGTATGAGCGTAATGGAAATGAGCCATCGTTCAAAAATGTTCCAGCAGATTATTGATGAAGCAGAACAGGATATTAGAGATTTAATGAATATTCCTGATAATTATAAAGTATTATTCCTTCAGGGTGGTGCTTCACAGCAGTTTGCTGCAGTACCAATGAACTTAAAGAAGAATGGTAAGGCTGCTTATATTGTAACAGGACAGTGGGCTAAGAAAGCAGCTGCAGAAGCAGAAAAGTATCTTGAGGTACAGAGAGTAGCTTCATCAGCTGATAAGACATTCTCATATATTCCTGATTGTAGTGACTTAGATATTGATGATGATGTAGATTATGTATACATTTGTGAAAACAATACTATTTATGGTACAAAGTATCATGAATTACCTAATACTAAGGGACATACATTAGTAGCTGATGTATCTTCATGTTTCTTATCAGAACCTGTTGATGTATCAAAATACGGTGTGATTTATGGTGGTGTTCAGAAGAATGTTGGACCAGCAGGTGTTGTTATTGCAATTATTAGAGAAGATTTGATTCCTGAAGAAGTTGACAGCACAGTTCCTACAATGCTTCAGTGGAAGACACAGGCAGACGCAGGTTCACTTTACAATACACCTCCATGCTACGGAATTTATATTTGTGGTAAGGTATTTAAGTGGATTAAAAAGATGGGTGGTCTTGATGCAATGAAGAAGCGTAACGAAGAAAAGGCTAAGATTCTTTATGATTTCCTTGATAACAGCAAATTATTCAAGGGTACTGTAGTTCCTAAGGACCGTTCGCTTATGAATGTACCTTTTGTAACAGGTAACGAAGAATTAGATGCTAAGTTTGTTGCAGAAGCTAAGGCTGCAGGACTTGAAAACCTTAAAGGTCATAGAACAGTTGGTGGTATGAGAGCCAGCATTTATAATGCTATGCCAATTGAAGGTGTTAAGGCATTAGTAGAGTTTATGGAAAAATTTGAAAAAGAAAACGCATAAATATATTTGTGGTTAAATAAGTTAGTTTGAATTAATTAGAACCACTTATATGAAGGAGAATAGAGATGACTAAAGTTAATTGCTTAAATCCTATTTCTGAACTTGGAACAGGATTATTTAATGATAATTACGAAATGACAGATAATTTTGCTGATGCAGATGTAGCATTAGTAAGAAGTGCAGCAATGCATGACTTAGATTTACCTGAAAGCCTTTTGGCAATTGCAAGAGCAGGAGCAGGTGTTAACAATATCCCATTGGATAAATGTGCAGATAAGGGTGTTGTTGTATTTAACACACCAGGTGCAAATGCTAACGGAGTAAAAGAATTAGTGCTTTGTGGCATGCTTCTTGCATCAAGAGATATTATTGGTGGTAACAAGTGGGTTGATAATAATACGGACAATGAAAATATCAGCAAAGATATGGAAAAGGCTAAAAAGAATTTTGCCGGAAATGAAATTAAAGGCAAAAAGCTTGGCGTAATCGGTCTTGGAGCTATCGGAAGATTAGTAGCCAACGCTGCTGAATCAATGGGAATGGAAGTATACGGAAATGATCCATTTATTTCAGTCGAAGGTGCATTAAGCCTTAAGAGAGACGTTCATCTTGTAAAGACAAGAGAAGAAATCTTTAAAGAATGTGATTTCATTACAGTACATACACCATTAGTAGATGATACTAAGAAGATGATTAATAAAGAAACTATTGCAATGATGAAAGACGGAGTTGTTGTTCTTAATTTTGCAAGAGATTTATTAGTAGATGATGAGGCAATGTGCGAAGCTTTAGCATCAGGAAAGGTTAAGAAATACGTAACAGATTTCCCTAACCCAAATGTGGCAGGAGTTGAAGGCGTTATTGCAACACCTCATCTTGGAGCTTCAACTGCTGAATCAGAAGATAACTGTGCAGTTATGGCGGTTAAGGAAATTATGGATTTCGTAGAAAATGGTAATATTGTTAACTCAGTTAACTATCCAAAATGTGATTTGGGTGTTTGCGACAAGACTACAAGAATTACAGTTTGTCATAAGAATATTCCAAATATGATTGGACAGCTTACATCAGTAGTTGCTGCTGAAGGAATTAACGTATCAGATATGGTTGATAAGTCTAAAGGTGATTATGCATATGCCATTATCGATTGTGATGATCCTGCAACAGAACAGCTTGTATCAAAATTACAGGCAGTTGAAGGTGTTATTAAGGTAAGAGTTATTAAATAATACGATAATACTATAAATAAAACATAATTTTATTTTAGATGGATAAACATATATGTAAGAATGTATTTATCTGAAATAGTGCAATATTTAAGATGAACCGGTGTTATAAATATATAATTTTATTTCACCGGTTTTTCTAATCAAGATTATTATGCAATTTTACATGCATAGAAGGAATAAGACTTTTTGAAAGTGTAATTAGACAAATAATAAGGAGCAAAGGAATGTTTATTTTAGCCACGGAGGTTCAACAAAATATTGAACAAAATGTAGAAGAATTGGATAAGAAAGTAAGCAGATTTTCGACAGTAATAGATGACGGAATTAACAAAGCTATTGATTTTGGATTCGATTTGTTTCTTGCAATAGTAATATTTATTATTGGAAGGATTGTTCTTTCTCTTGTAAGAAAATTATTTAAGAAGATTATGAATAAATCCAATATCGATGAAGGAGTTGTTAAATTCTTAGATTCAATGATTAAGGTATTTGGTTATATTGTGATTATTATTACAATATGTGGCCAGATTGGTATTCAGACAACCTCATTTATCACTCTTTTAGGTACAGCAGGAGTTTCCATAGGTTTGGCATTACAGGGAAGTCTTGCAAACTTTGCAGGAGGTATACTTATACTTATAACTAAACCTTTTTCGTTAGGTGACTATATTGCAGAAGGTGTTGAGGGTAATGTTACAAAGATTGACATTATTTATACAACATTGCAGTCTATTGATAACAAAAGTATTAAACTTCCTAATGGTAAATTAGCAGATAGTGTTTTGACCAATGTTACACATCAGGAAGAAAGAAGACTAGATGTTGAAGTTGGTATAGGATATGATGATGATATTAAAAAAGCTAAGAAGATTATGGCTGATGTTATGAAGAAGTCAGAATATGGGATTAAACCGGAAGAAGAAGTTGTTGTGGTTAAGGAACTTGCAGATAGCAGCATTATTTTGGAAATGAGAATGTGGGTTAAAACTGAAGACTATTGGAATGCTAAGTTTTACTTAAATGAAAATGTAAAATATAAGTTTGATGAAAACAATATTTCAATTCCGTTTAATCAGTTGGATGTAAACCTTAAAAATGTTCAATAAAAGAAAAGGTATTTATAATGAATGTAATTATATGTTTAGATCAAAATAATGGAATGATGTTTAACAATAGAAGACAAAGCAGGGATAGAATTGTAAGAAAGAATATTTTAGAATATATTAATGGTGCAAAATTATATATGGATGAGTATTCTTTTAAGCAGTTTTCGGAAGATAAGGCAGACAATATTGTTGTATGTGATAATTTTTCTAATGTTGAAAATTCTGATTTTTGTTTTGTTGAAAAGCAGCATATTAATACGGAACAAATAAATAAGCTGATTGTCTATAGATGGGACAAGATTTATCCGGCAGATGTAAGTTTTGGTATGAATAAAATTAAACTCAATCTTACAGAAACTTTAGAGTTTCAGGGATATTCCCACGAAAAGATAGTTAGAGAGATTTATGAATAGGTACATGGAGCAGGTTATGAAAAAAAGAATAAGTGCACTTTTAATGGCATTAATGTTGGCAGTTGGAATGCTTTCAGGGTGCGACAATACAAGTATTAATTCATCTGATTCAGGAAAAACTAAGGTAATATTAGCTACTGATACACAAACACAGGATGACAGTTTGAATAACAAAACACAAGTTGTAGACAATGATGACAGTGCTAATATTACAACTAAAGCACAAAATTCTAATAAAAGTGCAAACTCTTCGAAAAATGAATCAAGCAAAAGCAAGGCAACAAAAAGCTCTAAGTCTACAAAAATTCCGGAATATAACGGAAAAGCATATGTAGAACTTAATGGAAATAATCCGGAATTTAAATCAAAAGAGATAACAGATAAATCTTTTGAAAAGTATGGAAGTCTTGATAGTCTTGGAAGGTGTACTGTATGTGTGGCAAGTGTTGGAAAAGAAATTATGCCAACGGAAAAACGTGGTGAAATTGGAATGGTAAAACCTACAGGTTGGCGCACTGCTAAATATGATTTTGTTGACGGAAAATATTTGTACAATAGATGTCATCTTATTGGGTATCAGTTGACAGGCGAAAATGCCAACGAGAAAAATCTTATAACAGGAACAAGATATCTTAACGTAACAGGGATGCTTCCTTTTGAAGATATGGTTGCGGATTATGTAAAAGAAACATCCAATCACGTAATGTATAGGGTCACACCTATTTTTGAAGGTAACAATCTTGTTGCAAAAGGTGTAAAGATGGAAGGATATTCTGTTGAGGATAAAGGCGAAGGAATTAGCTTTAATGTTTTTTGCTATAATGTTCAACCGGGTGTAACTATTGATTATGCAACCGGAGACAGTATAGGCAATGGAAAAGTTGAAAGTAGTTCGGACAGCAAGAAGTCAACTTCAACAGGCAGTTCAAATAAGAATACAAGCAGTTCATCAGCTACTACAGAATATATTCTCAATATGAATACTCACAAATTCCACACTCCATCTTGCAGAAATGTAAAACAGATGAGCAATTCAAACAAAAGTGTATACAAAGGAACAAGGCAGGATTTAATAAATCAGGGATATGATCCTTGCAAAATCTGTAATCCATAGAAATTTGGAAATTTAATAAAACCTCACTAAGATTTAATTATGATTCTTAGTGAGGTTTTTTATTAAAAATATTAACAAAAAATCTGAAAACTATTTTGTTAAAATATTAGAAAATTTTCTAATATTATTATTTTGCAAACGTATTAGAAAAATCAATTTTATTTTGATAAATATTCTTTATAGATTTCAATAACTTTCTTCATAGCATCAGGTCCCGGAGCACCAATTGTTGTACGCTTATCAACGCATGTTTCTAAGCTTATAGCATCATAAATGTCATCTTCAAACACAGGACTGATAGCTTTATATTCAACTAAAGTCA
>ENA-ORNZ01002471-ORNZ01002471.1-human-gut-metagenome-genome-assembly--contig:-NODE-2471-length-11572-cov-43.334115_pt1 | contig 11572 bp, 6 predicted proteins | sample MGYA00242124_ERZ509040 | MGnify/ENA primary metagenome ERZ509040 (study PRJEB26280, sample SAMEA2338733) | human gut metagenome | biome: human gut; feature: human-associated habitat; material: faeces... | reverse complement strand
AGCATATGATCAAGCGATTTGCTTGACTTACTTAATAATACGAGCGCCAGCGAAGGATCTGCTGCCGTGGTGAGAAAATTGGTAAACTGTCACCAGCGTAACAGATTCTTCACCTTGTGTCCTATTGCTGTTTCCCTTTAATAAAAAGTGCAGCAGGGGAAATGTTGCATTTCTCTTTGCTGCACTTATATGGTACTAATGAAATGAACCGGCATTTAGAGCAGAGACAAGCTGGCGACTGCAGGCCGGAAGCTCAGTACCATTCATTGATCCAGTTTTTTTCAGAGGGAAGCATGTTTTCCGCCGTTTCAAGAACTTTTTCACGCTCCACACCTTCCAGCCATTTGATGCGCCCCAGATCCGACAGCTCTCTTAAAGACAGCGCTCCAAAGAAAAGCTGGGCGAGGGCGCCTGCGGTCATGGTAAAATCCGGTTCGGGAATTTTATTTCCCAATTTCACGCCGGAAATATCTTCGATATGAAGCTTCAGTGTGTAAAATACATCATATTTCACAGCGTAAATTCTTCCTTCCTTGGCGGAAAGGACGTAGATGCCGCTGTTTTCGGGAAGGAACTCGTCCGCCAGCTGGAAAGACAGGAATCCTTTCATCTCTCTGCAGGGAAGTTCGTCAAATGCCATGACCGGATCCGTGACGCGTCCCATCATGGTTGGGAAAGAGGCATTATGTATATAGGTATGCTCCGCGCCATTCTGCCAGTAGAAAAATGCCCTGTCATCAAAAGGTTCATACCACACGCATTCATCCACGGAACCGCGGTGTCCAGCCATGTAAGCATAGAGCCCTTTCCGTCCCGCATCGGAGGCGTACGCCATTTCCGACACGATGAGTTTCCTTCCGTCCAGATGGTAGAAAATATATCCGGCCGCACCGTCCAGGTCATTGACGACAGCGATGTAACCGCCGTCACAGAACTGGGCGCCGATGTGCTTCTTCCATGACGCCTCATCACGAAAAGCCCAGCCGTTCCGCCCCTTCACATACCTGTCATAGACAGAGGCAAGAGTTTTCCATTCATCTATCGAGGCAATACTCCCTGCGGACTGCGCCCGCTTACCCAAGAAACTTAAATGCTCAGGCGCGGCGCTTCGTTTCCACTGGTGCGCATAAAATGAAAATCCCATAGGATAATAATACGATGCCGCCGAGGGCATGAGAATGACAGCGCCTTTATTTTCCATCCGCGCCATATGGAACGCGCCGCGGATCAGTTCAGTCGCAAGCCCTTTCCCTCTTGCAGCAGGATGGGTAGCTACCCCGACAAGGTAATCCACCGGCATCTTTGCACCGCGGACACATATTTCATAAGGACGGCGGTGAAGACTGCACGCTATTTTCCCTGCTTCTTCTCCCGCCAGTACATCTTCCGGGCGGTAGAGCTCCCTGAAATACCAGCGGAACCACGGGTCGTCCTCTCTTTCAAAACAGTACGACCAAAGCGCGCGTATATCCTTTTCATCCGTCCGACTGCATTTACGTATTTTCATAACCGCCTCAGAAACAACTGCCGTCTTTTACGACGACATCATACTTTTCCGCGAAATGGTCAGGATTGTATTCCATTTTTGCCTGACGCAGGCCGGGCAGCCCCATGTCCTCCTCACGGTTTACAAATTCTGTTGCCGCAAATTCATGCATCAGGAAATCGCGGTTGATTGCCTGATACAGCCCGCGGATATTCGGATTTGCCTTTTCAAAGAAAATATGCGCCACCCGGGGATTGACCAAATCTCCGTTCGTAAAGGCCTCTACCTTTCCATAAATGCGGATAATGGCGCCTTTCAATTTCAAAGCGTCCCAATTGGCAAAACACCGCTGCAGCGCTTCTTTTTCTTCCGCAATGTCTCCATGCCGTTCAAACCAGTCTTCAATCCCCTGCCATGCGTCTTCCCTGTTTTCCGACGTGATGGACTCGTATGTATAATCACCGTACTGGCGGAGAAAAGCGTTCAGATGATTTTTCTTCATCCGGAGTTTCTTTCCCGATAAATTGATCATGTCTGCCGTACGGTATACATATTCCCAATTATCCCGATCCGCAGTGAATTCATACCGGTTCGGGCAATGGGCTTTGATCTGTTCCAGCACCCAGGGTGAAGCAGCCTTAATGATAAACGGTTTTCCCTCGCGCTCCAGGCATTCATGGATAATCTCCATGCCGCGGCCGAAAGACGCCCCTTCACCGGCAAAAGGGGGCATAAAAAACGTATTCTCCCCTTCCCCCGCACGGACGAATAAGATATTCTCCTCTACCGCCCACTGCGTATGGTACGCTTCCTGCCATAAAAAAAGTGTATTGAATGAACAGTCGATCCCCTCATAATGATGGACATGAAAAAAGCTGTCGATATACTCTCTTTTTTCAATTGTAAACGGTTTGAAGTCTATGATGAACATCTCCTTAAAAAATAACAGCTATATTGTAAATATTCTATCCTTTTTTATGCCTTTTGGCAAAAGCCGGAACGGACCTTCTAAGCCACAACATGGCCTGCTGGTGAAATCAGAAGACAGATAAACACCCACTCCGTCATTTTTCCGGTGCAGGAAAATAAATCTGCCGCAAAAGCAGTAAACAAAAATTTTTACAAAAATAAAGAAATTCTTTCCCACTCTCATTTAAGCCTCTTTCTTGATAATGAGAAAACCGATATTATCAGAAACAGCAGATCTGGCTTTTTCCGATTTCCCATAAAATCAAGCTTCACCGCGGCGAACATGATTTCCCCGAAACTTCATTCGCTGCGTTTTTCTTTCGATAAAAATCACACTTATTCACATTATTCACAAACTTATTCACAACTATTCACATCATGTGGATAAAAACAATCTGTTTTTTCTCTTTTCGCGATAAATCAAGACTTTTTTCCGCCTGTCCATCCCAAAAAGACACACAAGCTGTGCATAACTGTGTATAACCTTTTTGCCACTCCGTAAATGAGAATGAAAAATATTCCGTATTTATCGTATATCTTTCTCACTTTCACTCTCACAGGATACCCCCGATATGCATGTGAATAACTTTTTCTCCATCTGTCCCCCTTTCTTCCAATCATCCATTTTTCTTCCCCTCTTGACAACGAATACGTGCAAAATAGAAAGAAAAAAAGCGAATAAAAGAATTCATTCCCAATCACCCCTGTATTTGTCCGCCTGCTGTGTACATAAGAAATAAAAACTTTCTAAAAGAAAAAATGATTTCCTTCCGTTCCGACATCGGCAGAAATGAAAATCATTTCCCCGTTTTGTCTCTTTCATTCCATTTTATTTGCAAACTCCCATTTCTGCCTTTTTTGTGATAAAATATGACATGTACACGCGTCCATAGCTCAGCTGGATAGAGCAGCGGTTTCCTAAACCGTGTGTCGGGGGTTCAAATCCCTTTGGGCGCACCAGAAATGCACAGCTGCCAAAAGGCGGCTTTTTTTATTTGCCTTCAAAATGTATTTCCTATCGGGGTAAAATTCTCTTTTCCGCCCTATGTCGCCGCCGGTGGAGTCTTTCAGAGAAAAAATGATATAATATACATGGTAAATACTTTATAAATACTTTTTTACGGGGAGACAAATCATGGATACGGTACATATCAATTTAGGGAATGATTCTTATGATGTGATGATCGACTCGGGCATCATCGGCCGCCTGGGGAAAGAAACCGCCCCCCTGTCGGGTCACGGGCGCGCAGTCATTATCACGGAAGAAGGAATTGACGAACTGTATGGCCAGGATTTGAAACGCCAGCTGGAAAAAGAGAACCTGAACGTACAGCAGATCGTTCTTTCTTCGAGCGAAAAGAGCCGAAGCCTTTCTGTCGTGAGCCGTGTATGCGAGGCGCTGGCAGACTTCGGGTTCTGTGCAGGAGATCTGCTCATCGGCCTTGGCGGACGTGTCGTCGGCGATGTGACAGGCTTTGTTGCGGCAACTTACCGGAGAGGGACTCCCTACGTGCAGGTGCCCACTTCTCTCCTGGCACAGATCGGCAGCGCCATCGGAGGGAAAATCTCCATCGATATCAATGGAAGAAAAAATCTCATCGGTACATTCTACCAGCCCAAAGCCGTGTATGTAGATCCTGCCATGGTCCGCACGCTGCCTGCCCGTTTCTTCCATAACGGCCTCGGCGAAGTGATTAAAATCGGCTGCGTGGCAGACAAGGACCTCTTTGAAATATTTGAAAAAGCCGCCTCTGACCAGGATATCCTTCGTGTTCTTCCGGAAATCATCCGCCGCTGCATTACCATCAAGGCACACTATGTGGAAATCGATCCCGAAGACAAAGGTGAGCGCCGTATCCTTGATTTCGGCCATACACTGGGCAGTGCGGCAGAGAGATACTACCGTTTCAATGATCTCCGCCTGACCCACGGGGAAGCAACGGCGGCCGGCATGTACATGATCACGAGCGCTTCTGAAATTCTGGGACTCACCAAGCGGGGTACAGCGGAACGGATCAAGTACGTCCTCCAGTCTATCGGTCTTCCCATCAATCTTGACGTCCCCCGTGATATTCTTGTCTCCCTTCTGGAACATGGAAAAAATGTAAAAGATGAAAAAATAGAAACACCCCTCGTTCTGGAAATCGGAAAAGGATATATTTATACGGGAGAAATTGAAACCTTAAAGAAATATATACAAATGGAATAATTGCAAACCTTCGAAAGAAATACCGGGAGTAAAAACAAACTTCCGGTATTTTTTTCGCCCTGTTTCTCATAACCTGTAAAACCTGTTCTCCATGGGGTGCTATGCTATAATGCAGACAATAAAACAATCTGTCTGAAAGGTATACTATTTTAAACCGGAAACAGGAGTATAAAAATGGATTTCAGCAAAATAACTGTGGCCGTTATCGGCCTGGGTCTGATGGGCGGTTCCTTTGCCATGAGACTGAAGGAACTCGGAGCGGCAGTAATCGGCATCAATCGGACATTATCGATGGCAGAGGCCGCCCTTCGGCAGGGCATAGTGGATTCCATCGATATCAGTGACCTGAAACACGCGGACATTGTTATATTCTGCACACCTGCCAAAGTGACACTCGCCTTTGTGAAAGATCACCTGCCGGACTTCCGCTCCAACGCGATCATGACCGATATCGCCGGCGTAAAAGGAAACCTTGCCGATGATATCCGGCAAATACTGCCGCTGGGCATGGATTTCATTTCATCCCACCCTATGTGCGGACATGAAGGTGAAGGACTTTCCCGGGCGGATCCGGACATTTTCCGCGGAGCAAATTATATCCTCCTTCCCGATAAAACGAACCGCCCGGAGAGTGTGGAACTGCTCCGAAACATGGCGCTGGCTCTCGGCTGCCGCCACGTGCCGTCAATCACACCGGAAGAACACGACCGCCACATCGCCTACACCAGCGACCTGACCCACGTCCTTGCGGCGGCGCTGATAAACAGCCCTTCCCTGAAAGAAGACACAAAGTACTTTACAGGCGGATCATTCCGTGATGAAACAAGAGTAGCGGATATCAACAGCCCCCTTTGGACAGATTTATTCCTTGCCAACCGTGAAAACCTGCTTCTTGAAATCGACCGTTTCACAGAAAGCCTTTCTCAAATAAAAACAGCACTGGACAGGTCAGATAAAAATACCCTTCATGAACTTCTTGAAAAAGCAGGAAAAAGAAAACGAAACCTGACAGCCGCCGATAAAATATAATCGGACGTAAGCTGCCGGCTCCTGAAAACCGACAATTGTGAATCAGCTGCCCGCACCAATAATGGAGGATACTCGCATGCCATAGTGACTCAAACCGTAAAAGAATAGTTAGCTTGCAGCTGACAGCTCACAGCTGATAGCTTTTATCTCCTTACCGCTTTCCTCACCACGGCAGCAGATCCTTCACATCCGCTTCGGATGACGATTAACATTCCCCTCATTATGACGCCCTTTCTTCCAATCGTCATTCTGAACGGGGCAAGAATGCTGTTCGGGAAAGACGGGAAACGGAACGGTGAAACGGAGTGAAGAATCTATTACACTGATGACATCTTACCGTCTTCCTCACCACGGCAGCAGATCCTTCACATTCGCTTAGGATGACGATTAACGTTTCCCTCATTATGACAGCAGATCCTTTGCTGTTGTTTCGTATGACACCTAACGGAAATCATATGCTTCGGCTTTTAACTCACAGCTAACGGCTAACAGCTCACAGCTTGTAGCTGGCAGCTGTTAGCTGTTAGCTGTTAGCTTCTTACCGACTTCCTTACCACGGCAGCAAATCATTTACACGGTTCTGGCAGACACACTGCCATGAGTTTCACTTTTCGGCGGACAACGAAAAAGGAGCAGGCACCATCAGCAGTGCCTGCTCCTTTCTTTTGAGAAGTTCCTTACTTCTTGGCAGCGAGAGCTGCTACCTGGGCCTTCAATTCATCCAGCTCCGATCTCATCTCTTTATTTTCCGCCTGCATCTTGTCATTTTTCTCTTTCAAGTCCTTAATCTGGTTCGCCATTTCCACTTTGGAGTAACGGGTATAAACGTCGCCGCGTCCCAGTTTTACGGAAACGCCCGCATTAATCATGTTCCTGTCATCACCCATGGTCCAGCCGAGGCTCATCATCGTTCTTTCGTTCGGCCGATAGAAGAGGCCTACCGCCGCAGCGCTGGCGTTGCGGTAATTGCCGAAGCCTGCCGCGATGTCCCACTTGTCATGGGGATCGAAGTCCAGCGGATGGAGGGCTGCCAGTGCTGCCGCCCCTGCTCCCACTTTACTGATCCGGTTGTCCAGGGTGCCCAGCTTTCCGTTCAGATTGTTGATAGTATTTCCCAGGTTGGTAATATTGGTTGTATTGTTGCCGACCTGTTTATCCAGTATGGTCAGGTTGTCTCCGGCACTGTTATCTTTCTTCACATAGTTGCCGTCATTCTTCACATGGGTTTCATGGTACACCGTATTTCCGCTGACAATCTTTGTGTTTCCGTCTTCCACTTTTCCATCAGCTTTCACGTTGACCGTGTATTCCGTTCCGCCAAACGTATTGGGAGCTGTGTCAAGCGTCACATTTTCACCGGCTTTTACGGTGTTTCTTGTGTCTTTCGTGGCCACGGTGACTTTGTTTTCTTTTCCGTCACTGCCTTTTAACGTAATGGTGGTGGTATTATCCGCGTTTTGTGTGCCGCTCATGGTATAGGTGGTATTGGTATCAATCTGTCCCGCGATGGCTGACAGGTCTACTCTGCCCGTCACTTCATTTCCGGCAGTGTCCTTTATCTTCATGGACAGTTCTTTTCCGTTAAGGGTCAGCGCATTGCTGCCACTTACCAGTGTATCATTGCCATCTGCCAGACCGCTCATGTCGACTTCATAGTTCTTAGTATCGTCATTCTGTGTGAATTTAAGTTTTTTCGTGGTCGCGTCATAGGTAGCGCCTGTCGTATAGGTGTCCTTGGCGGAAATCTTGTATGTATTTGTTGCCGTATCATGTTCAACGGTCACATTCTTGCCGGCTGTCACATTGGTCTTAGCCGCTGCCGCCGTGGCTTCCACCTTTTTCAGCTGTGCCACATTGACGGCATCGGTATCTTCACTGCCGGCTGCCACACCTGTAATCTGGCGGGTATAGCCTTTCGTCTTGTCCCCCACAGAAGCGGCACTGACAGTCGATCTCCAGGCGGCAGACGTATCGGTAGAAGCCGCCTTGGTAGAGGGGTCATAGCCGCTCACCCCCGCTGCCGTATCCGCCTTGGAAAAGGCTCCAATGGCCACACCATCTTTTACCGCCGCACTGCTTGATACGCCTATCGCCACGGCATTATCAGCATCTTTTACAGTTGCCGAGGTTCCTATAGCTACACCATAGTTTGACTTGGCTATGGCGGAATTAGCACCTATGGCCGCACCGTATTCTGAATCATCCACAGAGGAAAGAGCGCCCATCGCCATCCCGTACGGTGATGTTTTAACTGCTGCCTTTGTGCCCATGGCCAAGCCATACTCCGAATTCACAGCAGAAGAAAAAGGAGACAACGCGGCAGCATAATTTGATGCCGATATATTTGAACCCCATCCCAAAGCTACTGATGTTTCACCATCCGCATTACTGTTCGCGCCGATCGCCATACCGCCATTGGTTGCTGCAGCATCATTGATATTTGTCCACTTAGTATCCACAGCCATGTATTTTAAGCCGATATCCACAACACCGTTTTCCTGCTTCAATCTGATTCCATTATCAGCACGAAGCGTTACTGTATCATTCGGCTTTATAACTTTCTTATTACCCTCCGCACTACCTGTATTCGTCGGAATACCGGGTTTAACTCCGACCTCCAGTGTCCAACCGGGAATCGTATCATTCCCGTTGAGGTCAATTTTCGAACCGTCAATGCCATATTTAATAGTTTTCCCATCACGGTCTACAGTCAGACCTTTATTGGCTTCCGCTACGTCAAAGGTAATTTCCGGCGCCGTATCTCCATTAAGGGAAATCGTTTCACCAACTGTTTCTCCGCCCTTCTTGATGATAAATCCCCGGCTAAGCTTAGTATCATACTTCGTATTCACCGCCTTCAACTGCGCCACATTAACGGCATCAGTGTCCTGCGTGCCGGCTGCTACGTTCGTAATCTGGCGGGTGACTGCCGCACTCGTCGGATCTGCCGCTTTACCGACAGAAACAGCAGCGGCTGTCGCTTTCCACGTGCCTGTCGTATCATTGGCATGATCACCGGCAGCCGGGTCATAGCCTGCGGCGCCCTTGTCGACAGAGGCAATCGAATCCGCACCGAGCGCTACGCCGCCGTCTTTTTCCACATCCGTATTGTAGCCGAGCATCACCGCATTGCTTATGTTCGCCGTATGCGATTTAATCGGTACATTTTCCGTCACCTTATATTTCTTTTCAAGAATAACATTGCCCGAAACATCTTTCATCGTATACGTTTTCTCCACAGTCTTCTTTTCCGTCGCCATGGATCCAAGGATTACATTATTTTTGCCGCCGTCCATATGGTGATAATCCCCAATCACTACATCAGCAGTACCATCGGATATATTATTCCCTGTCCCCATCATAGACATACGTTCCACATTCCTGCCTGTATTTCCATATCCGTTGATCGTATTATTGATGCTGGGTGTATTTGCTGTACCTGTAAGGATATTCCCGGAGCCGATGATCTGAGAATGGACAGCATAATCTGAAGTATTTCCGTTCCCCATGGTGACCACAGAGCCGCCGCCGGTCGACATGGCCAGTCCCATCGCTTTCCTGATCTCATCATGGCCCAGCGGTCCTTCTCCTATAGCATACTTCTGTCCTCCTCCAAGTATGGCATCGCTCCAATGCTCATTCATACTGTTTCCATCTTCATCGGTCGGCGCCGTCCCGAAAGAATGTGTAACGCTATTGCCCGCGCCGAAAACGAGTGCCCCATTGGCGCCTTCTGTTTTGTTCAGGGTACCGACGACAGTGTTTGCCATCCCATCATTCTGGTCCGCCTTATTTGACGCTACGGTATTAAGACCGCCATAGACAGAAGCCAGATAGCCGTCATGGCCGGAGCCTGCCTCCACAATGGATTTGATCCCTGTCACGGTCTCCTGCCAGCCATAAGCTTTTGCCCCATGGCCAAGAGCCACATTCATTCCGCCGCCGTCTCTGGTCCCGCTCTGGGCATGATACCCGACAACGACACTGGCATGTTTCTGCTGGATATCGGAATCGGCCTTTTCTTCCGGTGTCATGGAACCGATAACGACGGATTCTCTAATCGCCCCAACTTTCTGGTTATCCCCAATCACGATACCCGCGCCGGGATTGACCATTTCGTTATTATTCCCGATGACGGTCAGGCTCTCATACCCTTTCATATAGGTACTGTTGCCTTTAATTTTGTTTCCTTTGCCGATGACAAGGTCGGACACATTCTTTGTCCTTTCTTCCTGCTTCCCGGAAACCGTACCGGCATTTCTATCGGTAATCTTATTGCTGTCCCCGATGACGGTCTGACTCTTGCTGTTTTCAATGGTATTCTCGGAGCCAATCACGGACACGTGTTCGGCCTTGGTTACAGTATTTCTATAACCGTTCAGTAAATTGTAAGCAGCCTTCTGCGCGGCGGTTCCTTCCAGAGTATTTCCCACCCCGATCAGCTGGGAGCGGTATGCGTAGTCTGCTTTATTTCCGCCGCCGACAGCAAGGACAGCGCCGCCGGAATCATTTCTCCGTATCCCCTCTCTGAGTTTTTCCGCCAATTCTTTGGGGCTATTAGTCAAAAGTGACATGGGATCCGCTATATTGTCCACTGAATTGGTCACTTCATTGCCCGCACCGAAAACCAAGGTACCGTTCGCGTTGTGGGTCCGATTGGCAGTCCCTACGACCGCATTGGCGATTCCCGATACACTGCTGCCTGACGTTTTTGATTCAATGCTGTTAAAGGATCCGTTGATGACCGCCCCGAAATTCTGGGCAGCAAATCCCTGGTTCGTATTTCCGTCATACGCATTCGTCATGATGGAGTAGGCGCCGGTCGTCGTCGCAAACGCACCGGCAGAATAACTGTTCAGTCCGACGGTGGTCGCGCCTACCAAGACGGACAGTTTACGCTTTTCATTATCCGTATTGGAATTTACCGTGGTATCTCCCAAGGCGCCGACATACTTATGGTCGCCGATCATCAGACTGCCGCTGCGGGCATAAGTATTCTGCCCAATGGCAATCCCTGCCGGCAGTAAATGGTCTGTACGGGAAGGATCCGTCGAATGCATCCCGAAACGGATATTTTGTCCTGCGTTCCCCACATGTTTTCTACAAAAGCATTCTTGCCGATGGCAATACTGCCTTCCTGCATAACATAATCATCAATCTGAGCGTGATCGCCTATCGCAATGGCACCGTTTTTCGTACTGTTATTTCTTAAATCAATATCATTCCCGATTTTAATATTTTGGTTGCCCGGTTCTACAAACGTATTGACCCCGTCAAGCGCCGCAGATACAGGGCTTACAGAAATCCCTGTCAATAAAAAAGCCGCCAAAACTGCTGCCAGCGTGTTTTTAGAGACTCTCACCCTCCCACTTTTTCTCGCTGTGCCCGCAATTTCTGAAACGACGACATAACTGTTCTTCACTCGACTCCAAATGACTTTGTAGATGTGATTCATGTTTTCCTCCCATAAAAAACAATTTAATTTAGAAACGCAATAAAAAGAAGCACCATCCCCATGCTGCCGATACTGCTTTTACATCACCTCTCCCCATAACACTTCATTTGCCTGAAAAGCAGGATACAGAATCCGTAAACAGGAAAATTCCTACCTATTTCTCCCGCTTTCCTTTCAACACTTATTTTATTAAACAACCTCTGTTCTCATTATAACAAAATATTTATCTTATTTCTATATAATATATACTGTTTTACGAATACCTTTATTCACACTGCTTTCTCATCCACGGCCTCAATGTCTCCCGCTGTCATTCAGCACTTCTAGCTGACAGCTCGCAGCTAACGGCTTACAGCTCACAGCTGATAGCTTTTATCTTCTTACTGTCTTCCCCACCACGGGTGCAGATCCTTCGCTGCCTCTC
>ENA-ORNZ01002467-ORNZ01002467.1-human-gut-metagenome-genome-assembly--contig:-NODE-2467-length-11590-cov-2.127438_pt1 | contig 11590 bp, 10 predicted proteins | sample MGYA00242124_ERZ509040 | MGnify/ENA primary metagenome ERZ509040 (study PRJEB26280, sample SAMEA2338733) | human gut metagenome | biome: human gut; feature: human-associated habitat; material: faeces... | reverse complement strand
CATCTCCATAAAATAATAACGCTTCTGCTTATCCAGAAGAAATTCAATCGTTCCGGCATTTTCGTAAGCTGCCGCTTTTGCGGCACGCACTGCCACCGCTCCCATTTCTTTTCGCAGTGTTTCATCCAGCACGCTGCTTGGAGATTCTTCAATCACTTTCTGATGATTTCTCTGAATGGAACAGTCACGCTCCCCAAGTTGAATGACGTTGCCGAATTTATCGGCAAGAATCTGAAACTCAATATGTTTCGGCTCTTCGATATATTTCTCGATATACATGGAATCGTCTCCGAAACCGCGGATTGCTTCCAGCTGTGCTACCTTGAAATTTTCCAAAAAATCTTCCGCTGTCTGCGAAAGCCGCATGCCTTTTCCTCCGCCTCCAAGTGCCGCTTTTATCATGACCGGATAGCCGATCTGATCTGCCGCCTCTTTTGCTTTCCCGGCATCGGTGAGTGGTCTTTCGGTTCCCGGCACAACCGGGATGCCGGCTTTTATCATGGTATTTCTGGCTTCGGATTTGTTTCCCATGCGTTCGATCACCTCTGCGGACGGACCGATAAAGGTGATCCCGCATTTTCTGCACATATCTGCAAATTTACTGTTTTCCGACAAAAATCCAAATCCCGGATGAATGGCATCTGCTTTTGCTGCAATACAGGCACTTAAAATACGTTCCATATCAAGATAACTCTCCGCTGCGGCAGATGGTCCGATACAGATGGCTTCGTCTGCCAGCTGAGCGTGCAGTGCTTCCGCATCCGCCTGTGAATAGATGGCAACGGTACGAATGCCAAGTTCTCTGCATGCACGTATGATCCGAAGTGCAATTTCCCCCCGGTTGGCGATCAATATTTTCTGAAACATCTTTCTCTCCTTTTTATCCGATCGCAAAGGTCAGCTCTGCAGATACGGCTACTTCCCCTTCAACCGTTGCCACGGCTTTTCCGATCCCGATCGGACCTTTCTTCTTGATCATTTCCACTTCCAGCATCAGGACATCCCCCGGAACCACTTTCCGTTTAAATTTTGCCTGGTTGATGGCACCAAAATAAGCTGTTTTCCCTTTATATTCCGGACACGATAACATCACAACTGCACCGACCTGAGCCAGAGCCTCAATCATCAGTACACCAGGCATAACTGGTTCCTGTGGAAAATGACCTGCAAAATAGGGTTCGTTGTAACTGACACACTTCTTGCCAATTCCATGCTCGCCCGGTGTCAGTTCTTCAATCGTATCGATCAGAAGCATCGGCTGTCTGTGTGGGATCACTTCCATGATTTCTTTTGCTTTCATCACTGACATTTTTTCTTCCTCCAAAGACGATATTATTTAATACAGAATAGTGGCTGTCCATATTCTACCATCTCACCGTTTTCCGCAAGTACTTTTTCTACGGTACCGTCACACTCTGCCACAATTTCATTCATCAGTTTCATTGCTTCAATGATGCCGATTGTCTGACCTTTTGTCACCGTATCTCCCGGTTTTACAAATGGATCTTCTTCCGGAGACGGTGCCAGATAGAACGTGCCAACCAGCGGTGAGCAGACGAGATTTTCCTCATTTTCGATATTCCCTGTAAAAGATTCTTCTGGATCATGGTTTGCAGGATTACGGGATGCGACGCTGTTTTTCCCTGCTTCTATAAAAACCTCGCCCTGCTCTGCTGCGGTATCTTCCGTGCAGATCTTTACGACTTTTTCTTTTTTCATGCAAAGCTGAAGATTGCCTTCTTCTAAAGTAAATTCAGTCAGCCCGGATGCAGAAACTTTATCGATCAGCGTAAGAATTTTTTCGATCTCCATATCTGATTCCTCCTAGCGATACTTTTTGATCAGAATACTTGCATTGTGTCCGCCAAATCCGAAGGAATTGCTTAAAGCATAATCAAACGATTCCCTGATTTCTGTATCTGGCACATAATTTAAATCCATCTCTTCTTCTGCTTCCAGAAATCCGACGGTCGGATGGATATAACCTTCTTCCAGTTCTTTGACGCAGGTGATAAATTCCACCGCACCGGCTGCACCGAGCATATGACCAACCATGGATTTCGTGGAATTGATGCGGATGTTGTACGCATGCTCTCCAAAGGCTTTTTTGATCGCTCTGGTCTCAAATAGGTCGTTGTGATGTGTGCTGGTTCCGTGTGCATTGATATAGGTCAGCTCTGTTTTATCAATGTTTGCCTCTGCAACGGCATCACTCATCGCTCTTGCCGCACCCTCACCGTCTTCCGCCGGTGATGTGATATGGTAAGCATCGCTGGTACAGCCATAGCCGACCACTTCCGCCAGAATATTGGCGTTTCTTGCCTGTGCATGAGAAAGTTCTTCTAAAATAACAACACCTGCACCTTCCCCCATTACAAATCCGCTGCGGTTCTTGTCAAACGGGATGGAACAACGTTTCGGATCTGTCGCAGAAGACAATGCCGTCAGAGCGGAAAAGCCTCCGACACCCATCGGACAGATGGCTGCTTCTGTACCGCCTGCCACGATCACATCGGCATCTCCGATCTGAATACTGCGGAACGCTTCGCCGATGGAATGGGTTCCGGTCGCACAGGCAGTCACCACATTCAGGCTTTTGCCTTTCAGTCCAAGCTGAATGGAAACATTTCCGCATGCCATGTTAGAGATCATTAGCGGAACAAGAAGCGGATTGATCCTGGATGCTCCACGCTCCAGCAGTCTTTTATGCTCCCGTTCCATTGCCTGCAGACTTCCGATACCGGAACCGACATAACAGCCCACACGGTAAGGATCTTCTTTTTCCATATCAATGCCCGCATTCTTCATTGCTTCCGCTGCAGCCGCCACTGCATACTGACAGAACAACTCCATACGTCTTGCTGCCTTGAAATCCATAAATTCTTTCGGATCAAAATCTTTGATCTCTGCCGCCAAGCTTGCCTTGAACCCTGTGGTGTCAAATTTGGTGATCTTATCAAATCCGGTTCTTTTTTCTTTGACACTGTTCCAGAAATTCTCAACACCGATGCCAATTGGTGTCACGGCTCCCATACCGGTCACTACAACTCGTCTCATATCTTGCCTCCTGTTTTTACATTACATCGCCATGCCGCCATCCACACAGAGCACCTGACCTGTGATATAGGATGCCGCATCAGATGTAAGAAATGCCACTGCTTCCGCTACATCTTCCGGATGCCCGAATTTTTTCATCGGAATCTGCTGTGTTGCCTGTTCTCTTATAGTATCAGAAAGTTTTTCTGTCATATCTGTCTCAATAAATCCTGGTGCAACGGCATTTACCTGAATATTTCTGCCTGCAAATTCGCGGGCTATGGTTTTGGTAAGGCCGATGATCCCTGCTTTTGCAGCTGCATAATTTGCCTGACCGGCATTTCCAAGCACACCGGATACGGATGCGATGTTTACGATTTTTCCGCTTTTCTGGCGGATCATCTGTCTTGCCGCTGCATGGATCGTATTAAATGCACCTTTTAAATTGACTTCAATCACACGGTCAAAATCTGCTTCGCTCATCCGCATGATCAGATTGTCTTTTGTAATTCCGGCATTATTGATGAGAATATCCAGCCGTCCATATTGCTTTACGATTTCTTTGACCATATCTTCTGTGGCATAAAAATCTGAAATATCACAGCCATAAACCACGGCTTTTCCTCCCGCATTTATGATCTCTTCTGCCGTCTGCTCTGCTTTCTCTTTTGAACCGCTGTAATTTACCACAACAAAAATATTTTTCTTTGCCAGTGTTTTTGCGATCTGAGAACCGATCCCTCTGGATGCACCGGTCACCAGTGCGATTTTTTCTTCCATTATCGATTACCTCTGCTTTCCAGTACTTTTTCCAGATCTTCCGGTTTTTCAATGGAAAATCCCTTGACACTGCAGTCGATCTTTCGAAGAAAACCAGTTAGCGTTTTCCCAGGTCCGATCTCCACAAATGTATCAACGTCATCTGCGATCATACGCTCCACACTCTGCTGCCATAACACAGAAGATGCTACCTGCTTTGCAAGAAGTTCTTTGATTGCTTCCTCTTCTGTCACATATTCTGCTGTGACATTTGTCACATATGGGATCACCGGTGCCTGTACTGTTACCGTTTTTAAGACTTCTGCCAGTTTTTTTCCTGCCCCTTCCAGCATCGGAGAATGAAACGGACCGCTGACCTTGAGCGGCAGCACCCTTCTTGCACCGGCCTCTTTTAAAGCCATGCCCGCTCTCTCAACAGCAGTATCTTCTCCTGTGATCACGACCTGCCCCGGACAGTTATAATTCGCCACCGAAACTCTGCCTTCTGTTTCCTGACAGATTTTCCGGATCTGTTCTCCATCCATACCGATCACAGCCGCCATCGCTCCGCCTGTCGGAACTGCTTCCTGCATAAAAATGCCTCTCTGACGCACCACGCGAAATGCTGTTTCCATATCCAGCACACCGCTCGTGATCAGTGCACCATATTCTCCGAGGCTGAGCCCCGCACTGACATCCGCAGCAAGCCCTGCTTCCCACACTGCTCCAAGGATCGCTGCTTCACAGGCGAGAATTGCAATCTGCGTGTACTGCGTTTCGTTCAGTTTTTCATTTTCTTCAAAACAGAGTGCCGGAATGTCCAGCCCGGTCGCTTTCGAAGCGAGGTCAAAAATCTCTCTTGCCTTTTCACTTCTCTCATAAAATTCTTTTCCCATGCCGGCATGCTGTGCACCCTGCCCCGGGAATACAAATGCAATTTTGCCCATCTTCTATGCCTCTTTCAGAAGTTTTTTTGCCTGATCCATGATCTCTTCGATCATCTCACTGCAAGTCTGTTCCTGTTTCACCAGACCTGCACTCTGACCTGCCATAACGGTTCCTCTTGTCACATCTCCCTCCACAACTGCCTTACGCAGTGTGCCGAGCGTCATCAGCTCCAGTTCTTCAAACGAAGCCCCTTCTTTTTCCAGTTTCAGATATTCTCTGGTCATCTGATTTCTCAGACAGCGGACAGGATGTCCGGTGCTCATGCCGGTAACTTCCGAATCGATATCTCTTGCTTTCAGCACACGTTCTTTATAAGCTTCGTGAACAATGGATTCTTTTGAAACGATAAAACGTGTCCCCATCTGAACGGCATCTGCTCCAAGCATCCTTGCCGCTGCAAATCCTCTGCCATCGGCGATGCCTCCGGCTGCGATAACTGGAATGTTTACCGCATCCACAATCTGCGGAACCAGTGTCATCGTCGTCTGAGCACCGATGTGTCCGCCGGATTCCATTCCTTCTGCAACCAGTGCATCGGCTCGACGCGTTCCATTCTTCTTGCAAGTGCCACGGAAGCTACCACCGGAATGACGAGAACACCCGCCTCTTTCCACATCTTCATATATTTTTCCGGACTTCCGGCACCGGTCGTAACCGCTTTTACGCCTTCTTCTGCAACTGCCTGTGCCACTTCATCCGCATGCTGACTCAGCAGCATGACATTGACACCAAACGGTTTGTCCGTCAGTTCTTTTGCCTTGCGGATCTCATCACGCACCCATTCGGCTGGTGCATTTGCAGCTCCGATAATACCAAACCCTCCGGCATTTGACACCGCTGCCGCAAGATTATGTTCTGCCACCCATGCCATACCGCCCTGAATGATCGGATATTTTATTCCAAGAAGTTCTGTCACTTCTGATTTCATGTTATACTCCTCCATCTGTTGTTACGGATTCCAAAACAGGCTTTTATGCTTTTCCTGCTATTTACGCTTACGCTTCTACGCCCTTCTGTTTCAGGTAATCCACAACACTTTCAACCGTCGTCAGCTGTTCCAGTTCTTCGGATGGGATTTCCACACCGTAAGTATCTTCCAGGGACATCACAAGTTCAAACAAATCCAGGGAATCTGCACCCAGATCCTCTTTAAAAGAACTTTCCATTTTGATCTCCTCTGCCGGGCAATTTAACTGTTCTGCGATTAATTCTTTCATTTTTTCAAACATTTTGATTTCTCCTTTATTTTTCATGGTTTTATTTGCATCGTGCCAGGATCCTGTATGCAAAGCATCCTTCTTGCCTGCAAGGTAATAGCTTTTTCCCTGACATCTTGTATTTTACTATGTGTCTCAAATATTTTGACTTTCAAAGTATAATGCAAGAAAAATCATTTGTCAAGAAAAATATTTTGATAATCAAAGTTTTGTTTCAACCGGCAAAGATTCTTTCTCTATATGCAGTAAGCAACTGTTCTTATTTTATAATCTTTACGCTTGCTTTCTGGCCTTTTTTCTTCAGCAGTCGCTTATAAGCTGTTAACTTTGTTTTCGGAACTTTAATCGCACATTTTTTATGGATACCTTTCAATGCATTTTTTCCGACGCTCTTCAACAATTTTGATTTTATCGTGATCGCTTTCAGATTTTTCGCTCCGCTAAATGCACCGGCACCAATTCTGGTCACTTTACTTCCAATCGTAACTTTTTTCAGCTTTTTGTTGTTTTTAAATGCATTTTTGTCAATTGCAGTTACTTTATAACGTCCGTCCGCCAGTTTTACACTTGCAGGCACGTTAAAAGATGTATTTTTATCATTGATTGGTTTTACAAATGTAACGGTTCTATTGCTTCCGGTTCCGGTGATACGATAAACACCTTTTCCTGTTTTTTGTTCACTGCCAACCGTCATTGTGGAATCCGGTGTCGGTTCCTGTTTATCCGGAACAGATGGTGTTGGTGTCGGCGTCGGATCCGGTGTTGGTGTTGGATTTGGTGTTGGATTCGGTTCCGGTTTTGGATCTGGATCTGGCGTTGGATCTTTTGGAATTTCTACCGTAACGCTGCAGGTCGCCGTCTTATTTCCATCCACCGTTGTAACCGCTACAACAGCTGTTCCGTCTGCTTTTGCGGTAACTTTTCCTTCTGCATCTACGGTTGCCACCTCTTCATGGTCAATCGAAAAGTTCACCTGCTTATTTGTTGCATTCTCCGGTGCCACGGTTGCTGTAAGCTGTACGGTCTGGCCTTTTTCTGTCAGTTTCACTTCCGATGGATTCAGCATAACATCCTTAACAGCAACAATAGACTCACCGATCACATCTGCCAGTTTAAATTTCGCCTGCTTGATGTAACATAAGTCAGTCTTGACATTATAACCGCTGCCGTCACTACCCTGCCAGCTCTGTGAAAATTCTTTGTCCCAGTGTCCGTAAGAATCCATAACAAAAGTTCCATCCGGTAAAACGACCATTCCGGTATATCCGGTATCCCCGGAGTAACGGTTATTTGCCCAGTCCTCACAGAGCAGGATATGACACTGTCCGTCATTTTGTTCCATCAGATCTTCATAAGTTCCTACCCATGCAACCCAGTCACCTGCCATCCAGTCATTCCCACCGTCAAACTGATTGTTTTTATTGAGGTCATACTGGATTTCACGGAATGTGATCACCAGTTTGCCGCTGATCGGATCACACAGTGCTTTGTGGCGTTCTCCGGCAAGGGATCCCGGAAGATCCATCGGCTCAGACCAGGTTTCTCCTTCATCATCTGAATAGATCAATGTGGACGGATTGTTATGGGACTGGCTTCTTGCCAGCCCGACAATGCGTTTTCCGTCCGGTGAACGGAACATTCCGATCTCGCACATTTGATACTTGCTCTCTGTTGTACGATATTCATTCAGATAAGGTTCCGGATCGGACCACTGTTCATTTCCGCTCTCGTCAAAGGTCAGATAGGTTTTGTAGTTGACATAGTTTACATCATGGTAAACGCCCATCCATTTCTGGATATTGTTTCCGTTTTTATCTTTTAACTGTATAAGGCTTGCCATCGCAACGATGGTATAGTTTGTGGTTCCGTCTTTTTTCTTTTCATGCCAGTTTTTATATTCGCTCCATGTCTTTCCGCCATCGTCAGAATAGGAAGTATTCCATCCGCCAATGTGACCGTTCGCATCCGTCTCACCATTTCCCCAATTTGGCAGACCTGTGATCAGCATCAGCCTTGTCGTTCCATTGTCCAGATGCAGTTTATAAATCGTCGGTGTCTCCAGCGATTTTGTCCAGGAGGACGGGATATCGGTCTTTTCCGTCCAGGTTTCTCCGGCATCCTCACTTACCTTCATAACCAGTTTACCATGTCCGTGTCCGACCGGATAAACTGTGATCAGCGTACGGTTGTCATCCAGCATGACCATATCCGGCTGACCAAGGTAACGTCTTCCTTGTGCATTGGTTTCATCTTTATCAATATCAGAAAGTTTGGAGTCATCCAGCTTATAAACCGGAACTGTATTATGGATCGTGATTTCTTTGATAACACTGATCTCTACGGTTTCTTCATAACCGGATGCTGCATTTTTCACAAAGATCTGCGTCGTACCGCGTTTCTTTGCCTGTACGGTTCCATCTTCGCTTACGGCTGCGATCTCCGGATTTGAGGAGGTATAAGTGATCGTTTTATCTTCCTGATCACTGATCAGATTTGTCACGATCTGCCAATTTTCACCGACTTTCAGTTCTTTTTTGGTTTCGGAAATATTCAGTCCTTTGCCCATCATACCCGCCAGAATCTCATTTTCCGTGAGTACGCGGTTATAAATTTTCAGTTCGTCAATCTTACCTTCAAATCCGCTGCCGCCGAAAAGATCAGCCGGGCAAGGGAAATTATTTGTTTTTGTCCAGGTATTTGTCTGAACAAACGTTCCGTTTACATAGAGAGACAGACCGTTTGTCTTATCCTGTGTCCATGTCATATGTACCCATGTTTCTGCCGGAAGTGTATACTGAAATGTCAGGACATCACCGCTTCCGGTTCCTACATGTACACCGGATTTCAGATTGGAGGAACTGATCGCAGCATCGAAAGAATATTTTCCATCGCTGCTCATCAGAACAGAACTTCTCTCTGAAAGAGCCTTACTGTATACCCAGTAGCTGACCGTCCACGCATCGTTTGTAACAGAAGCATTCGAAACGGAAGCTCCTGTTGTATTTTTCTCAACTTCAAGTGCACTGCCGGATTTTCCGGTACTGATCTTTCCACCGGAAATCACTGCATTTCTGCTGCCCCATTCATCTGCGATCAGACCGCCGCTTATGTTATCAAAAGAATAATAAAATATCTTATCTGCATCTGTTACTTTACTGTCTGTGTCTCTCGCTTCCGCCCGCAGTACCTGTGACATAAACGGACAGATCAGCAAGATTGCCAAAATGAACCCGAATATCGACTTTTTCATTCATTTCCTCCTTTTTTCTTTTTCAAAACGATCTCTGTTTTTATAATATAATCCGATACGCACATCCTTTCCTGGTGATTTTGTATAATAGTTTTTGTTTATGATAACTGTTTTTTGGTAAAATGTAAATATATTTTTTCTTTCTTCTGTCTGTATTTTGCATATTGTTGTGCGAACAAATTTCGTGATATTTTACTCTTGACAAAAATACAGCCGTGAACTATACTCTCCAGTCAAAAGAGGTGAAAAAAATGTATCAGGCAATCAACAATCCTGTCAATTATGGTGGTTTAGAGCTGAAAAACCGCATCATCTTCGCACCTACCACATTCGGTCTGTCTGACGAAGAATATTTTGAAAAAATTCGAAAAATCGCCGCCGGTGGCTGTGCCATGATCATTGTCGGTGATGTACCCGTAGGAAAAAGTACTTTTGAAAAATCTCTCTTTGATAAAAAAGGCTTTGCCTATTATCAGAAGCTTGCCCGGATCGTTCATCAGGAAAACTGCCGTATCTGTGCTCAGCTTCATCAATCCGACTCCAATATGCTCGCCATGCTGAAATACGTCCCTGGCGTTCTGTCCAAAAAAATCACAATGCAGCAACTACGTACACTTTTAAATAATGAAGTTTCTCCTTATATCACAAAAATGTCCCAGCACAAAATACATAAAATCATACAGGGATTTGGAGAAGCTGCTGTACTGGCAGTAAAAGCCGATTTTGATATGGTTCAGGTTCACGGAGACCGTATGTGCGGCAGTTTCAGCTCCGTCATCTTTAATCATCGCACGGATGAATACGGCGGCAATGCCAGGAATCGTGCACGTTTTGCCACAGAAGCCGTTCAGGCCATACGCAAACGTTTGCCGGATCTTCCAATCGATTATAAACTGGCTGTCCGTCAGGAAAATCCGCACTATGGAAATGCCGGTGTGCTTGAATCTGAGCTTGGAATCTTTATTCCTTTGCTGGAAGACGCCGGTGTAACCAGTTTTCATGTCACTCTTGCAAATCATTCCAGTCTGGAAGATACCATTCCGCCGGCAAATCATCCATATTTTAAAGAACAGGGATGCTTCCTGAAATTTTGCGATGAAGTCCGGAACTATACAGATAAGCCAATCACCGGTGTTGGCGGTCTGAACCAGCCTGATTTTATAGAAGAACAGCTTGCAAACGGCCGTATCACCTGTGCCGCCATGAGCCGTCAGCTGCTTGCTGACCCTGAATGGCCAGATAAAGTAAAAAATAGACAGATCACAGAAATTCATCGCTGTGTTCGCTGCAATAAAAAATGTCTCGGAAGCTTACAGCAGCATCAGGGCACACATTGTATCTACGAGAAAAATTTAAGTTAACAAAAAATTTCACAGCAGCAAGTCTGTGGCAATTATGGGGGTGTCAAAAAGGGCGGCCCCTCTATTTATGATATCAGTTCTTCACCAAATCTCTGAACATGTGTGATTTATACTCTCTCCACTTTCTTAAGGTAAATCCATCCTGCCCCGCTTTTCAGCTTTCCAAATCCATTTTTTTCTTCGGTAATCTCAAAAACTCCTTTTGAAATCTGTTTCACACGGCGATAAGTTTTTGCCGGTCCGCTTCTGACCGGAATGGTTCCGGTTTTAACCTGCACTTTATATGGTAATTTCAAAGAGACATAAACTTTCTTTCCGGAAGTATTGTATACACGATACCCGGCATATTGATCCGCACACTGTTTCGCCTGTTTCAATGTCTTAAATGCTCCAACCTGACTGCCGGCATTTTTCCAGGTTTTGCGGACACGATACCAGACTTCCGGCACCTGCTTTTTCGTTTCATGATCCGCATTTTTTGCCGAAATTGCCTTTTTGAAAGTGTCCCAGGTGCTTTTTCCTTCATTATATACATACGGATTCGGACAGATTTTCCCTGTCACATCATAATGGCGTATCACATGATCTGCCGGAATGTGATATTTTTCCATCAGATACCGGACCAGCTCAATAGTTGACTGCACCGTCTTATTTTCGAAATACCAGTCCCTGTCCGTTGCTCCAAGTGTTTGTGTTCCCCTTTTTCGCACGCACATTTCAATCCCGATACTGTTGGCATTTCTGCATTCCGGATGTTTATAGCTACTCGCCCCGCAATGCCAGGCAATGTTCTGATCTTCCACACACTGCCAGATTTCACCGTCAAACCCGACAAAATAATGTGCCGATGATCCGCGGTCCCTGCCTCCGTAATAGATGCAGTTCTCTTTTGCTCCGCCCAGTGCACCAACGTAGTGAATGACGATATATTTGATTCTGGAACTGTTCCCGGGTGTATAGTTATATTTTGAAATCATACGATTAATTTTGTTCATATTACACATACAATTCCTTTTTCT
>ENA-ORNZ01002464-ORNZ01002464.1-human-gut-metagenome-genome-assembly--contig:-NODE-2464-length-11610-cov-2.661705_pt1 | contig 11610 bp, 9 predicted proteins | sample MGYA00242124_ERZ509040 | MGnify/ENA primary metagenome ERZ509040 (study PRJEB26280, sample SAMEA2338733) | human gut metagenome | biome: human gut; feature: human-associated habitat; material: faeces... | reverse complement strand
AGGCGGCGTATTTTTCACCTGTGAACTGGCAAAGAGAATCACCGTTCCGGTATCTATGGATTTTATGAGTGTCAGCAGCTACGGTGACGGAACAAAGTCAAGCGGTGTCGTTAAGATCGCCAAAGACTTAGATGAGACACTGGAAGGAAAAGATGTGCTGATCGTAGAGGATATCATTGATTCAGGAAGAACATTATATTATCTGATGGATATCCTGGCTAAGAGAAAACCAAAGAGTATGAAGCTTTGTACGCTTCTGGACAAACCGGAAAGAAGAGTAAAAGATGTAAAAGTAGATTATGTCGGATTCAATATCCCGGACGAATTTGTTGTGGGATATGGTCTGGATTACGCTCAGAGATATAGAAACCTTCCGTTTATCGGAGTAGTAGAGGGCGTAGAATAGGCGCGTCACAAGAAAGGAGCCTGAAAATTGGATAATAAGAAAGCGAGAGGACTGAACGGTGCTGTATTTCTGGTGTTTGTCATATTTTTGTTCGCAGCACTATGGTTTACCAATCAGTTCGATCAACGAGAAAAAGAGATTACCTGGAAGAATTTCCAACAGTTGGTTCAGAATGACAAGATCGAGTCGGTAGAAGTGAATCAGAATAAGAGTGTTCCGACAGGACGTGTAGAGATTACGTTGAAGGGAGACGACGATTCCGATAAGATCAGATATCTGTATGTTTCTGATGTTAACGAGATCCAGGATTATCTGAAAGAACAGAATGTGGAGTATACGATGCCGGATATCCCGCAGGACAGCTGGGCAGCAACCACATTTCTGCCGGTTATTCTTACACTGGGCGGAGTTTTCCTGCTCTTCGGTCTGATGAACCGGCAGGGCGGCGGTGCGAATTCGAAAGCAATGAATTTTGGAAAGAGCCGTGCAAGACTGAGTACAGACCGTGACAAGAAAGTGACATTTGCCCAGGTGGCAGGTCTGGAAGAAGAGAAAGAGGAACTGGAGGAGATTGTTGATTTCCTGAAATCTCCGAAGAAATATATCCAGGTGGGAGCAAGAATCCCGAAAGGCGTGTTGCTGGTAGGCCCTCCGGGAACCGGTAAGACACTGCTTGCGAAGGCAGTTGCCGGAGAAGCGGGAGTTCCGTTCTTTACGATCTCCGGTTCGGATTTTGTGGAAATGTTTGTCGGTGTCGGTGCATCCCGTGTCAGAGACCTGTTCGAGGAGGCTAAGAAGAATGCACCTTGTATCATCTTTATCGATGAGATCGATGCAGTTGCAAGACGCCGTGGAACCGGAATGGGCGGCGGACATGACGAGCGTGAGCAGACACTGAACCAGTTACTTGTAGAGATGGATGGTTTTGGTGTCAATGAAGGTATCATCGTGATGGCTGCAACCAACCGAGTAGACATCCTTGATCCGGCAATCCTTCGTCCGGGACGATTCGACCGCAAGGTTATGGTTGGAAGACCTGATATCAAAGGGCGTGAGGAGATCCTTAAGGTTCATGCGAAAGGCAAACCACTGAGTGAGGAGATCAATCTGCAGCAGATCGCACAGACAACAGCAGGATTTACAGGTGCAGATCTGGAAAATCTTCTGAACGAGGCAGCAATTCTTGCAGCGAAGGATAACAGAGTATTCTTAAAACAGGATGATATTAAGAAAGCATTTGTAAAAGTCGGAATCGGTGCAGAGAAGAAGAGCCGTGTCATTTCCGAAAAAGAGAAGAGAATCACAGCATTTCATGAAGCAGGGCATGCAATCCTGTTCCATGTACTCCCGGATGTGGGACCTGTATACAGTGTTTCGATCATCCCGACAGGAAGTGCGGGAGGATATACGATGCCGCTTCCGGAAAAGGATGAGATGTTTAATACAAAAGGAAAGATGCTTCAGGATATTACGGTATCACTCGGTGGACGTGTAGCCGAAGAAGAAGTATTTGATGATATCACAACCGGTGCATCCCAGGATATCAAACAGGCAACCGGTCTGGCAAAATCCATGGTTACAAAGTTCGGTATGTCGGAAGCAGTCGGGCTGATCAACTATGATGATGACAACAATGAGGTGTTCATCGGACGTGATCTGGCGCATACAGCAAGAGGCTACGGAGAGGGTGTGGCTACTGTAATCGACCAGGAAGTAAAGAGAATTATTGATGAATGTTATGACAGAGCAAGACATATCATTAGAAAATATGACGATGTTCTGCATACATGCGCAGACCTTCTGCTGGAAAAAGAAAAGATTTCCCGGGAAGAATTTGAAGCGCTGTTTCCGGAAGATGTATCGGAGGACTAGGAGGAAGAGCTTTCCTTTCCGGAAACAAAAAATGAGAGAGGTGTTAGTTATATGAATAAGGCGGCTTTATTTTGCGATGGAACAGAAGGGTATGTATATCCCCCTGAACCGAAGGAGAATGAACTGGTAACGTTCCGGTTCCGTACGGCGAAGGATGATGCAGACAGAGTAGGGCTTGTGACATCGGCTGACACATATGTAATGGAAAAAGAATGCACACAGGGAGAATTTGATTATTATACGTTTGAAGTGCGTCTGGGGGCAGAGCCTTTCAGATATTGTTTCGAAGTGCAGTCTGGAACAGAAAAATATTATTATGGACGATGTGGAATCTCTCGCGAGATCCTGGAGTATTATAACTTTGTTGTAGTACCCGGATTTTCCACACCGGACTGGGCAAAGGGAGCGGTTATGTATCAGATATTTACAGACCGCTTTTATAACGGAGATAAGTCAAATGATGTAGAGACGAACGAGTATTACTATATCGGAGATTATTCCCGGAGAGTAACGAACTGGGATAAATATCCGGCGAACATGGGTGTAAGAGAATTCTACGGCGGGGATCTGCAGGGAGTCATGGATAAACTTGATTATCTGCAGGAGCTGGGTGTAGAAGTTGTATATTTTAATCCATTATTTGTGTCACCGTCGAACCATAAATACGATATCCAGGATTATGATTATATTGATCCGCATTATGGGAAGATCGTAGATGACGGAGGTGAGGTGCTTCCGGATGGTGTGACGGACAACAGTCAGGCAACGAAGTATAAAAAACGCACGACAGGTCTTAAGAACCTGGAAGCAAGTAATGAGTTATTCATTAAGCTGGTAGAAGAATTACACCGTCGTGGTATGAAAGTGATTCTGGACGGCGTATTCAACCATTGCGGTTCTTTCAATAAGTGGATGGACCGTGAGAGAATATACGAAGGCGAAAAAGATTATGAACCGGGTGCTTATATATCGGCAGACAGTCCGTACAGAAGCTACTTCCGTTTCTTCAAAGAAGAACCAGAGAACTGGCCGTATAATGGTAATTATGATGGCTGGTGGGGACATGATACTTTGCCGAAACTGAATTATGAAGATTCTGTAAAGCTGGAAAATTATATCTTATATATCGGGCGGAAATGGGTATCACCGCCGTATAATGTAGATGGATGGCGTCTGGATGTGGCAGCAGATCTGGGACGCAGCAATGAATATAACCATGATTTCTGGAAGAAATTCAGAACAGCCGTGAAAGATGCGAATCCGAATGCACTGATCCTTGCGGAACATTACGGGGATCCGAGCGACTGGCTTAAAGGTGACGAGTGGGATACCGTCATGAACTATGATGCATTCATGGAGCCGATCACATGGTTTCTGACAGGAATGGAAAAGCACAGTGATGAGGCCAGAGAAGAACTTCTCGGTAACATCGATAACTTTATCGGGTCGATGGCACATCATATGTCGAATATGCTGACCCCTTCACTGCAGGTAGCGATGAACGAACTTTCGAACCATGATCATTCGAGATTCCTTACGAGAACGAACCACATGGTTGGCCGTGTAGAACATCTGGGACCGGAAGCCGCAAATGAATATGTAAATAAAGCGGTTATGCGTGAAGCGGTTGTCATGCAGATGACATGGGTCGGAGCACCGACCATATATTATGGTGATGAGGCGGGCGTTTGTGGATTCACGGATCCGGATAACAGAAGGACCTATCCGTGGGGACGTGAAGACCATGAACTGATTGCGTTTCACAAAGAAGCGATCCGCATCCACAAAGAGCATCCGGCACTTAGAACCGGTTCTCTGAAGATTCTTGGCGGAGAAGAGAATGTCCTGGCTTATGCAAGGTTCAAAGGCAATGACCGGATCGTCATCGTGATCAATAACCGCAGCGAACGTACGGAAGTGAAAGTTCCTGTATGGGAGGCTGAGATTCCGGCAAAATGTCGTATGAAACGTCTGCTGTATTCTTACAAAGACGGATATACAACAGAGTATGAGGAATATCTGGTGGAAGATGGTGAAGTGGTTGCAAATATGGGACCGCATTCGGCATTGGTGCTGGGAATGTGGAATGAAGAGGAGCATGACTGGCTGTATATCCTGTAGAGTGGAGATAAAAAAGATTACCGGAAAAGGAACTGTCCTTTCCGGTAATCTTTTTTAATATCTGAGTATGCAAAAAATGGAATTGCCTGCGGCAGGTTCTCTGTGTTATTTTGTAAGAACTTCTACTCCGTCTTCTTTGATAAGAACCATATATTCAATCTGGGCAGAAAGACCGTCATCATCTGTATAAACGGTCCAGCCGTTGTCTTCATCCACATAGAATTCCGGAGATCCCTGATTGATCATTGGTTCAATTGTGAACATCATACCTGGGACCAGAACCATCTCGCTGCCCTTTGGAGTAACATAACTTACAAATGGTTCCTCATGGAATTCCAGACCGATTCCATGACCGCCGATCTCTTCTACGACAGAATATCCGTTTTCCTGTGCGTGGGAATTGATCGCATAAGCAATGTCTCCGAGATGTCCCCATGGTTTTGCAGCTTTGAGGCCGAGTTCCACGCACTCTTTTGTGACACGGACGATACGTTCTGCTTCCGAAGATACCTCACCGATCGTGAACATACGGGATGCATCGGAAAAATAGCCGTTTAAAATAGTAGATACATCAACATTGATGATATCGCCATCGATCAGGATCTCGTGTTCACTTGGGATGCCGTGGCAGATAACGTTGTTGATAGAAGTGCACACGCTTTTTGGGAATCCTTCATAATTCAGAGGCGCAGGAATCCCGCCATGCTCTGTTGTAAAATCATACACCAGTTTATCGATCTCGGCAGTGCTCATTCCTGCGTGAATATGAGCAGCTACATGATCGAGAACTGCGGTGTTCAACGCTGCACTTTTTTTAATCATTTCAATCTGTTCCGGTGTTTTTAGTAATGAACGGTCAGGAACGATCTGCCCTTTGGACGCAAGTGTCCATAATTTTATATCTAATTTATCCACAATACTACCTGCTTTCTACACAAATTTTCCACATGTATTATAACACGTTTTGGAAAAAGAGACAGGGGAATTTTTGTCAACAGGAGTGAGCCGGATGAAAAAACATCTGTCTCGTATTGTCTCGGCCATAAAAATAAGTTATAATTTTACTGGTATTGTATACAGAAAGTGGGTAAGCTCATAGGTAGGACTTTTCTAAACCGGAAATTCTATATGGTGCAGAATAAACGAATACACAGGCAATATAGAAAGGAGCAGATATATGTTAAGAATTGGAATGCTTACAAGTGGCGGCGACTGCCAGGCACTGAATGCAGCAATGAGAGGCGTCGTAAAGGGGCTTGTTTCAAAAAGGGATGATGTAGAGATTTATGGATTTCAGGATGGATATAAGGGTTTGATCTATTCGAATTTTAAGATGCTTACGTCAAAAGATTTTTCAGGAATCCTGACACTTGGCGGAACGATCCTGGGAACATCCAGACAGCCGTTTAAGTTGATGAGAGTACCGGATAAGGACGGAATTGACAAAGTAGAGGCGATGAAACACACATATCACAAGTTGAATCTGGACTGCCTGGTAATTCTGGGAGGGAATGGAACACACAAATCAGCCAATATGCTGAGAGAAGAAGGACTTAATGTGGTAACACTCCCGAAGACGATCGATAATGATCTCTGGGGAACAGATATGACGTTCGGATTCCAGAGTGCAGTAGATATTGCAACAGATACGATTGATAAGATCCATACAACAGCGACATCTCACAGCCGTGTATTTATCGTGGAAGTAATGGGACATAAAGTAGGATGGGTCACACTTCATGCAGGAATTGCCGGTGGTGCCGATATTATTCTTCTTCCGGAGATGCCATACGATATCAATTCAGTGGTTGACGCAATTGAAAAACGCGGCAAAGCAGGGAAGAGATTTACAATTATTGCTGTTGCCGAAGGTGCAATTTCAAAAGAAGATGCAGCACTTTCAAAGAAAGAATTAAAAGAGAAAAAAGCAAAGAAGAAATATCCTTCTGTTGCATATGAACTTGCTGAGAAGATTCAGGAAAAGACAGATAAAGAAGTAAGGATCACAGTTCCCGGACATACACAAAGAGGCGGCTCTCCGTGTGCATATGACCGTGTACTTGCAACAAGACTTGGTGCAGAAGCTTCGAGAGCAATTTTGGAAGGTGATTTCGGATGTATGGTAGGGACTAGAAATCAGGAGATTATCCGCGTGCCATTGTCAGAAGTTGCCGGAAAACTAAAATATGTAGATCCAAAAGCATCGATCATTGACGAGGCAAAGACCATTGGTATCAGCTTCGGTGATGAATAGATGCGGAGACTGAGCAGGATCTCCATTTAGACAAGGAGTGTAAAGAATGTCATATACGGCATTATACCGTAAGTTTCGTCCGGATGAATTCGAAGATGTAAAAGGACAGGATGCGATCGTCCGGACATTGAAGAACCAGATCAATGCAGATCGTATCGGACATGCATATTTGTTCTGCGGGACCAGAGGAACCGGAAAGACAACCGTTGCGAAGATATTTGCGAAAGCAGTCAACTGCGAACATCCGGTAGATGGAAGCCCGTGCGGGGAGTGCGCAATGTGCCGGTCGATCGCAGCTGGTACATCGATGAATGTGATCGAGATTGATGCGGCATCTAATAATGGTGTGGACAACATCCGTGAGATCCGTGAAGAGGTCACATATCGCCCGACAGAAGGGAAATATAAAGTATATATTATTGATGAGGTGCATATGCTGTCGATCGGCGCATTCAATGCATTGTTAAAAACATTGGAAGAACCTCCGGAATATGTTATATTTATTCTTGCGACAACGGAGGCACACAAGATTCCGATTACGATCTTGAGCCGATGCCAGCGATATGATTTTAAAAGAATTTCCATTGAGACGATCGCAGCGAGATTGCGTGAACTGATCGATAAAGAAGGATGGGATGTGGAAGATAAGGCGGTCCGCTATATCGCAAAGATGGCGGATGGCTCTATGAGGGATTCACTGAGCCTTCTGGATCAGTGTGCGGCATTCTATATGAATGAGACACTGACATATGATCATGTACTGGAAGTGCTGGGAGCGGTGGATACGGAAGTATTCAGCCGGCTGTTAAGACAGCTGCTTGCGATGGATGTACATCAGGTGATCGAGACGGTAGATGAGCTGGTAATGCAGGGAAGAGAATTGTCTCAGCTGGCGGCAGATTTCACATGGTATCTGAGGAATCTGCTTCTGGTGAAGAGCTCGGATGATATGGAAGATGTACTGGATGTATCATCGGAGAATCTGGCACTGTTAAAAGAAGAAGCACAGATGATTGACAGTGATACACTGATCCGCTACATCCGCATTTTTTCGGATCTGACGAATCAATTGAAATATGCGACACAGAAGAGGGTTCTGCTGGAAGTAACCCTGATCAAATTATGCCGTCCGGCAATGGATCAGAATAAGGACGCCCTGCTGGACCGCATCCGTGCGATTGAAAAACAGCTGGAGGACGGAGCGTGGGAAGCACCGGTCAGGGAGCGTGTTGTGTATGCATCCGATGCAAAAGAAGCAGCGGCACCGAAGCCGAAACCGGAACTTCCGCAGGCATTAAATGAAGACGTGAAAGCGGTGGCAAAAGATTTCCGGATGATCATCAATGAGGCTTCCCCGATGCTCCGCACATATCTGAAAAAAGCGAGATTAAGTGCCGGAGAAGGCAACCGGCTTCTGATCGTGCTGCCGGATGAACTGAGTGCCAGTGCAGTTGCGACGCCGGATCACAAAGAAGAGATCCAGTCGTTGATCGAGCAGAAGATCGGTAAAAAAGTAGAGATAGACGTCCGCCAGATGGAGGCAGGACGCAGATTCGAGGATCACTTTGTGGATCTGGAGAATCTGATCAATATGGAAATTACTGTAGAAGACGAATAGGAGGATATTATCATGGCAAAAAGAGGAGGATTCCCAGGAGGCGGAATGCCGGGAAATATGGCAAATCTGATGAAACAGGCACAGAAGATGCAGCGTCAGATGGAAGAACAGGCAAAGGAAATGGAGACAAAAGAATTCAGTGCAACTGCAGGCGGCGGTGCTGTTGAAGTAACTGTATCCGGAAGCAAGAAGATATTAAAAGTAAAACTGGATGAAGAAGTAGTAGATCCGGATGATGTAGAGATGCTGGAAGATCTGCTTGTGGCAGCAGTCAATGAAGCACTGGAGAAAGTAGACGCAGAGACAACTTCTGCAATGTCTAAGTTTACCGGCGGCATGGGTGGCGGAATGCCGGGATTATTCTAAGAGAAGATCCGGAAAGAATGATTCTTACAGGGAGTTAAAAAATTATGGATTATTACAGTAATCAGATGAGCAAATTGATTGAGGAACTGTCATGCCTTCCGGGAATCGGAGCAAAATCTGCGGCAAGACTTGCGTTCCATCTGATTCATATGCCGGTTGATGATGTAAAAAGACTGGCTTCTACGATGGTGGAAGCCAGAGAGAATATAAAATATTGCAAAGAATGTTATACACTTACCGATCAGGAACTGTGCCCGATCTGCAGTAACAGTAACCGTGATCATCAGACGATCATGGTGGTTGAGAATACAAGAGATCTTGCGGCATATGAAAAGACAGGGAAATATAATGGTGTGTATCATGTGCTTCATGGTGCAATCTCTCCGATGCTTGGGATAGGTCCGGAAGATATCAAATTAAAGGAACTGATCGGGCGTCTGCAGGGAGATGTAAAAGAAGTGATCATTGCAACGAATTCGAGTCTGGAAGGTGAGACTACAGCGATGTATATCAGTAAGCTGATCAAACCGACGGGAATTAAAGTAAGCAGAATTGCAAGCGGCGTTCCGGTCGGAGGAGATCTGGAGTATATCGATGAAGTGACGCTTCTCCGGGCGCTTGAAGGAAGGACAGAACTGTAGAGCGTTTGTCCCAGCCAGAGGTGAGAGAATGAAGAAAAAGGTTACATCAACAGATATTGCCCATGCTGCCGGAGTATCACAATCTACGGTTTCTATGATCCTGAACAAAAAATATGATGTGTCATTTGCCAAAGAAACTGTGGAAAAAGTAGAAAATGCTGCAAAAGAGCTGGGATACGTCCCGCCGAAACGGAAAACGAGGAAGGGGACAAAAAGAGAGAAACTTCTGGTTGTATTTTGCCCCAATCTGACGAATCCGTATTATGTTATGCTGCTGCAGGGAATCGAGGCGCATGCAAAAGAAAAAGGATTTGGTCTTTTTGTATGTAATACACAGAGAGATCTCCGGATGGAAGAACGCTATCTGAAAATGATGTGGCAGTTACGGCCGCTGGGGATTATCTACACCTGTAATCCGAGCCATTGCTTTATGGATCTGGTGGGAGAGATTGCAGAACAGATACCGGTTGCGATCGTAAATAACCAGAATGAAAAGATGAATGTAGATGCAGTGGAACTTGATAATTCAAAACTTGGAAGAGTGATGGCGAAGCATCTGCTGGAATTAGGTCACAGAAAGGTTGCATATATAGCACCGCCATTGACAGCAAGACAGAAACAACGTTCAAAACGAGTGGAAGGTTTCCTGAAAGAGTATGAAAAAGCCGGTCTGCGAGACCAGGTGATCATCAAGGCGGCAAAAGAAGAGATTGATCTTGATGTGGCACATATTGATTCCGAATATAAGATCGGATATGAACTGACGAAAGAGTTGTTGAATGAAACGACAGATGTGACAGCAATTGTCGGATTAAATGACATGATTGCATTTGGAGTCATGGATGCACTTCATGAGGCAAAGATAAAAGTGCCGGCCGATGTGTCCGTGATGGGATGTGATAACACACTGTTTGCCAGAATGCATAACATGAATCTGACGACGATCGAGCATTTTGTGACTTTTAAAGGAAGGGATGCATGTGATATTATAATGAAGAAGATAGCATCACATCATTCAGCGAATATGGAAACAGCACCGATCAGTACCTATCATGTGGAATATGAACCGCAGCTGATCGTCCGTGGAACAACAACGTATGCAAAAAATGCACGAAAAAAGAAAAATTAATTCTTTTGCGAAAATTATTATTAATAATTACTCGATTTTATAAACTGAAAATACATGTTAGATGTTAATGCCCCTTATAAATGCGTGAAAATCGATAATAAAAAGAAAAAATCAAAAATAATGTTAACATTTCCATCAAAAATTTAAAAAAAGGTCGATTAATAATTTGAAAATATTAATAAAGAAAATTATTAATAAAAAATCATGGCTATTGACCGGAGTTCCATGAATAGAGTATAATTTATATCAAACGATAACAAGGGAATGGTGAACAGATTTCACCGCTTTTAAGGAGGAAAACAACATGAAATTTTTCATTGACACAGCGAACGTAGAGGATATTAAGAAAGCAAATGATATGGGAGTTATCTGCGGGGTAACAACAAACCCATCTCTGATCGCAAAAGAAGGTAAAGTATTTGAAGAAGTTATCGCTGAGATCGCGTCTATCGTAGACGGACCTATCAGTGGAGAAGTAAAAGCTACAACAACAGATGCAGAAGGCATGATCGCAGAAGGAAGAGAGATCGCTAAGATCCATCCGAATATGGTAGTTAAGATTCCTATGACTGTAGAAGGATTAAAGGCAGTTAAAGTACTTGCAGCAGAAGGTATCAAGACAAACGTAACTCTGATCTTCAATGCAAACCAGGCGCTTCTTGCAGCAAGAGCAGGCGCTTCATTCGTATCACCATTCCTGGGACGTCTGGATGATATTTCTACAAGAGGAGTAGATCTGATCTCAGAGATCGCACAGATCTTCGAAGTTGCAGGAATCGATACAGAGATCATTGCGGCAAGCGTACGTAACCCGATCCATGTAACAGACTGTGCATTGGCAGGTGCCGATATCGCAACTGTACCTTATAAAGTAATCGAGCAGATGACACATCATCCATTAACAGATGCAGGAATCGAGAAATTCCAGGCTGATTACAAAGCAGTATTCGGAGAATAAGAATAAGTAAAGCTATCATATATAATGATTCAGGAGGAACAACATGAACAAATTAGAGCTTATGAAGACAGCCAACGAAGTCCGCAAGGGCATCGTTACTGCAGTTCACAGTGCAAAATCCGGACATCCGGGTGGATCACTGTCAGCAGCAGACATTTATACATATCTGTATTTTGAAGAGATGAATATCGATCCTAAGGATCCTAAGAAAGCAGACCGTGACCGTTTTGTATTATCAAAAGGAC
>ENA-ORNZ01002456-ORNZ01002456.1-human-gut-metagenome-genome-assembly--contig:-NODE-2456-length-11659-cov-9.082213_pt1 | contig 11659 bp, 7 predicted proteins | sample MGYA00242124_ERZ509040 | MGnify/ENA primary metagenome ERZ509040 (study PRJEB26280, sample SAMEA2338733) | human gut metagenome | biome: human gut; feature: human-associated habitat; material: faeces... | reverse complement strand
TCGGATTGCTGATTTCCGCGGTTCCGGCTGCGTCTGAGAAAAGCTTTTTGCAGGTCTGGCATCTCCAGTAGGTTTCGTATCCATCTTCTATGCAGCCGGCGTCTTTCTTTTCTACTTTTTCAAGATTATGACCGGTTGCTTTAATCGCTGTTGGATTGCTGATTTCCACGGTTCCGGTTGCGTCTGAGAAAAGCTTTTTGCAGGTCTGGCATTTCCAGTAGGCTTCATATCCATCTTCAGTGCAGCCGGCGTCTTTCTTTTCTACCTTTTCAAGATTATGACCAGTTGCTTTAATCGCTGTCGGATTGCTGATTTCCATGGTTCCAGCTTCGTCTGAGAAAAGCTTTTTGCAGGTCTGGCATCTCCAGTATGTTTCGTATCCATCTTTGGTGCAGCCGGCGTCTTTCTTTTCTACCTTTTCAAGATTATGACCGGTTGCTTTAATCGCTGTCGGATTGCTGATTTCCACGGTTCCAGCTTCGTCTGAGAAAAGCTTTTTGCAGGTCTGGCATCTCCAGTATGTTTCGTATCCATCTTTGGTGCAGCCGGCATCCTTCTTCTCTACCTTTTTCAGATTATGGCCAGTTGCTTTAATCGCTGTCGGATTGCTGATTTCCACGGTTCCAGCTTCGTCTGAGAAAAGCTTTTTGCAGGTCTGGCATCTCCAGTATGTTTCGTATCCATCTTTGGTGCAGCCGGCGTCTTTCTTTTCTACCTTTTCAAGATTATGACCGGTTGCTTTAATCGCTGTCGGATTGCTGATTTCCACGGTTCCAGCTTCGTCTGAGAAAAGCTTTTTGCAGGTCTGGCATCTCCAGTATGTTTCGTATCCATCTTTGGTGCAGCCGGCGTCTTTCTTTTCTACCTTTTCAAGATTATGACCGGTTGCTTTAATCGCTGTCGGATTGCTGATTTCCACGGTTCCGGCTGCGTCTGAGAAAAGCTTTTTGCAGGTCTGGCATCTCCAGTATGTTTCGTGTCCATCTTCTATGCAGCCGGCGTCTTTCTTTTCTACCTTTTCAAGATTATGACCTGTGGCAGAAATCACCTCTGTTTTTATTCTTCCACATCCAGAGCAGGTATATGTTTTCTCCCCCGCTGTTGTGCAGGTTGGAGAAGTAGTTATTACCCCGCTATTCCAAATGTGTTCCCCAACATCGGTCGTTTCTGCGCAGGCATTACACTCATGCCAATGATTGTTTTCATCCGAAAACCAGATTGAGTTCCAATCATGTGCAGCAGGGATTGGCTCGGTATAGGTGTGGCTACTGTCATTCTTGCAGACATAAGTGCGAACACCGTCTGTAGTGCAGGTGGGTTTTGTCGTCACAGAGCTTTCGTAGTTGTGTCCTGCAGCAGGGATTGGCTCGGTGTAAGTATGGCTGCTGTCATTCTTGCAGACATAGGTACGAAGGCCGTTTGTAGTGCAGGTGGCTTCTGTCGTCACAGAGCTTTCGTAGTTGTGTCCTGCAGCAGGGATTGGCTCGGTGTAGGTGTGGCTGCTGTCATTCTTGCAGACATAAGTGCGGACACCGTCTGTAGTGCAGGTGGGTTTTGTCGTCACAGAGCTTTCGTAAGCATGTCCGAGTGGGTTAGATGTTCCGCCGCAAATTGTGCAAATCCTTCCGCTTGTGCAAGTTGCTGTTCCGCTCCACTGATGTTTAGTGCGTGGATTCGAAGTATTCTTACCACATTCCAGGCAATAAGTATGATTCCAATGCCATTGCGCGTCTTTATATTCATACTCATACCTTACTGTTACCCGTTTATTACAAGTATCGCACCAGGTGCTATCCGCATATGCCGTTGTTGGCAGCATTATTAGCACCATGCCCAGCGTAAGCAGGACGCTCAAAAATCCTTTTTTCATATAGTTTCCTCCCAATAAACATCGAATTTTGTTGGTAATTTCTGTATATGAAGATTTTATCATGTTGACTGCTTCTATATAATCTCCGTTTCACCTCGAAAAAGTATATTTTGCTATTTCAGCATATACTTTTTCAGTTCATCCCTCTTTTTTATATTCAGCTTCACATAAATCCTGCTCAGATAAGTTTTAACCGTATTGGGTGAAAATCCCAGATAATCTGCAATTTCCTGGTTATTCCAGTCACGGCTTGCCAGCATGGCAATCGAGAATTCCACCGTGGATAATGCATCTGTTACGAAATTCTCTGACATTGGATTGTGGATTGCCATCCATCCTCTGCTAAAACTGATAACCTTATCCGATAATTTGTTATATAGTTTTGAATCTTCCTTACGGATACATGACTCCAGAAGTCCCTGCAGCAAACCATGATGTTCAATAAAGGGTTCCAGGAATTCGTCTTCTTTCGCCATATTCCATGCCAGCATCAATGCGTCTTTTGCTTTCTGCTGATGTTTCAGATTCATCTGGCACATTGCCATCATGCAATACAGATAAATCATACTAATCGGATAGGTGCCGTCCCTGAACATGAATGCTGCCTCACAAATTCCAAGCGCTCTGCCGTACTCCCCTTTCAAATACGCCATATGAGCTATCACATAGGCAGAAAACATCTTAATTCCAGGAGGCAGTGCTGCTGCATAAAATTCCACATCCGGAAGTTCATCTGCCGGAAGATGCAAAAGTACGGAAGACATATATCCTGCAAATACACTAATTGCTTTATCCTCCGCAGACGAAGAATATTTCATTTCTTTTTCAAGACATTCCCGAATCTCCCGTATCCCTTTTTGGGATGCCACGGCTCTGCCAAGTGTCAGATTCGAATATACATATAACAGGCAGGAAGACATCTTAAGCTTTATATTATGGCTCATCAGGTAACGTTCTGCTATATGGCTGCATTTCTCCGCCTGCCCGGTAAAATAATAATATTCAGCACGTGCAATTTTCTGAAAATCCCTGTCTTCAAAACCGGCTACCGTCCTTTTCGCCTCACCCGGCTGAAATGATGCATTGATCAGCGGCAGGATGGTATACTCACTCATGATCGTGTACCTCCAACAGCTTCTATATTCGACATAAGATCAACTCCTTTCCATATTTCTGTCCATAAGCACATTTTTCTATATTGTAAGAGCTGAGGAACCGCCCGAAATAATAAATGCTTGCTCCTATTATATAATTTTGTGAGGACAAAGAAAAGTTTACAGTTAAAAATAGATATTGCAGCTAAATATTAAAGCACAACCAATGAAATTTTATTCAAAGGCTGTGCTTTAAGTTTAATTCTTTAAGCAAATCTTCCTGAGAAACAGATGGCTGATAATCAGGATTACCATTTTTATAGGCTTCCATAGCTGCCTGCTCATCGGGCTCAGGCACAATCTGTTCGACATTATTAAGAGCCTGTTCTTTTATATTGGACACGCTATCTATCACACTCCTTTATAAATTTTATCCTATTTTCTAATATTATACTATAATAAATTTAAAAGAAAAAGATGCAGTCAAACAATCGAAATGTTATGATATACGCAGAGACAAGAAGACTGACTGAAAAGGAGCTGTGTATGAAATTTTTTCATTTATCGGATCTGCATATAGGATTGAAACTGATGAACCGGGATCTTCGGGAAGATCAGGAATATATATTGGATGAAATTACAGAACTGGCGCGCATGGAACGGCCGGATGCGGTGGTAATTGCGGGTGACATTTACGATAAGGCAGTTCCGTCAGCGGAGGCGGTGGAGGTTTTTGACCGTTTTCTGGTCGGACTCACCGAAGCAGTGCAGGATGCGGTTATTATGATGATCAGCGGAAACCACGACAGTGCTCCGAGAGTCAACTGTTTCCGCAAAGTCCTTTCCGGGCAGAACATCTATATGGTGGGACAGCCGCCGCGTACAGAGTCAGAATATATCGAAAAAGTAACACTGAATGATGCGTACGGAGAGGTGAATTTTTACCTCCTTCCGTTTGTGAAACCGTCCATGGTAAAACAGATCACAGGTACGGATAAAAACGGAAATAATCTTTCTTATAATGAGACATTGCATCGGCTTATCGATCGTGAAACCATCAATCAGAACAAGAGAAATGTGCTGGTCAGTCATCAGTTTTATCTCCCGACGGGTAAAAAGGCAGAAGAAATTGAACGTATGGATTCTGAGATGCGCACCGTCGGAAATATTGATGAGGTATCTGCGGATGTGCTGGGAAATTTTGATTATGCAGCACTCGGACACATCCACAAACCAATGAAAGTCGGGAGTGAATTTTACCGTTATTGTGGTACACCGCTTGCATGTTCCGTAAGCGAGGCACAGCAGCAAAAAGCTATAGTCATGGTCGAAATGGAAGAAAAAGGAAGCACAAAAATGACGGCTCTTCCACTGACACCGCTGCATCAGGTGAGAGTCATAAAAGGGACACTGGAAGAAGTATTACGGGAAGCCTGTGGGGATTATGTGACAGTTATTCTGACGGATAAAGTTGATCTTGATGTGATCGATATGCAGGAGAGAATCCGCCTGGCATTTCCGAATCTTCTTGAAATCCGCAGAGAAAATCAGCGCAAAGCAGATTACAGCAGAAATATTCAGGAAGAAGAATTACTGGATCCGTACGAACTGTGCTGTTCTTTCCTGAAGGAGATCGATGACGAAGAAAAGTTGATTCTGCAGGATGTACTTCATACTGTTCAGGGGGTGAAATAACATGAAACCTTTGAAACTGAAAATGCAGGCATTTGGGTCTTATGGTGAGGAAACCCTGATCGATTTTGAAAAAGTAAATCAGAATCTTTTCCTTATTACAGGCGATACCGGAGCAGGAAAAACAACGATTTTTGATGCGATCGTGTTTGCGCTGTATGGTGAAGCAAGTTCCTCTGCAAACAAAAAAGAGGGTGTGGTTTTGCAAAGTCAGTATGTCGATTTTGCAAAAGAACCTTTCGTGGAGCTTACCTTTTCGGAGGGTAATAACGCAGACAGTGAAATCTATACAGTACGTCGCGTTCCGCGTCATTTAAAGCCAATTACAAGAGGAGCCGGTAAGGGCGGGCAGCGCGAAATCACAGGTTCTGTCAGCCTTATCATGCCGGACGGAATGGAGTATCCGTCCAAAGAAGCGGACAGTAAACTGCGGGAAATTGTGGGCCTTACAAAGAGTCAGTTTATGCAGGTTGCGATGATTGCGCAGGGGGAATTTATGGATCTTCTGCGTGCGAAATCCGATGACAAAAAGGTCATTTTCCGGAAGCTTTTTAATACAGAAATGTATCAGGATATTGTGACGGAACTGGGGAATCGCAAGCGGGAAAAAGATAAAGAAATTGCGATTTTAAAGACGCAGTGTCAGACGGAAGCTGTTCGGATCCGTATATCTGAAACATATGAATTTCAAAAAGAAATGCAGCAGTCGAAGAGACAGATTGAAGAAGGACAGATGGCAGGACTTGCTGATTTTATGGACAGATTAGAAGCACTCTGTGACTGGATGAAGAAGGAACTTGAGAACGCAGAGAGGGCATATCAGGAGTCGGAATGTGCCCGAACAGGTAAGGGCGAGGAGCTTGCAAAAGCAGAGGAACTTCTGAAATGGTTCGCCCAGCTTGAAAAGGCGCAGGAAGATCTGCGAAGATATGAGGCACAGGAACCGGAAATGATCCGTGCAAAAGAGCTGGCAGCGCAGATCCGTGCGGTTTATGAAATTGCAGAAAAATACAACCAGTATCATGAAGCAGAAACGACATGGACAGACAGCGTCCGGGTTTTGAAAGAATGGGAAGAAAAAATACCGGAGCTTTTGGAAACGCTGAAAGTGGCAGAAACGACAGAAAAAATGGAGCGCCAAAAGTATAATCAGGAAATAGAAAGATACAGTACAATCAGCGAGAAAGTGCGAAAATCTCGTGAAATCCTGAATGCGATCGGGCAGAAAGAAAAAGAAATTACAGCAGATAAGAATGCGGCAGAGAACGCAGAAAAGGATTTTGCAGAAGCAGAATCAGCGCTTGAAAATCATGAAAAACAGGAAACTGAATGGAAAAAACAGAGCGAAAAGCTGACGGAAACAGATAAAATACTGGCGCAGTGGGAAGCCAGAAGTCAGGAAGCAGAAAGTCTCTGTCAGGAGCTGGACGCGGTGGCAGTTATCCGGAAGCAGGCAGGAGAAAGCCTTGCAAAAGCAAAGAAAAAACTGGATATTTATGCAGAAATCAGTAAGGAATATCAGAAACTTAAAGACAGCTATGAGAATATGCGGCAGATGTTTCTGAATGAGCAGGCAGGAATGCTTGCGGCTGATCTGAAACCGGGATTTCCCTGTCCGGTCTGTGGTTCGACAGATCATCCACATCCGTTCGCAGGAGCGGTGGATCATGTGGATATCTCGCCCGAAAATCTCCAGACAATGGCACAAGATGTGGAAAACTTCCGTGTAAAACAGGAGCAGGCGGCCAATGAATCCCATGCGGCAAAGACAGAGTATGAGACAAGAAAAGAGACTTTTGTGGAGGCGGTTGGCAGACTTCGTAACCGCATGCAAAAGAGTATTTCGGAGATTCAGAAAGATGCCGGATTGTCCGAAATGAATGAAGCACTTAAAATCTGGAAAAACTCTATAGATATTTCACTGAAAACACTGAAAAAAGATGCAGAGAAACTTCGAAAAATCCGCGAGCTTCTTCAGGGAGCAGATGAACAGCGTAAAATATTGAAAGAAAATCTCGAGCTTTGTCGGGCAACTCAGACAGAAGCTGCCAGAAAACTTACAGAAGATACGGCACAGTTAAACAGTTTCCGCACATCCTGCGAGTTTACATCAGAAAAAGAAGCTTCTGATACACTGGAAAAAGCAGAAACTGCAAAGCAGGCATCAGAAAAAATCTATAAAAAAGCAGCAGATGCACTCGATGCAGCATCATCTGCGAAACAAAATGCGGAGACATTGATTGCGAAATATCAGAAAGAAATCCCCGCACAGGAAGAGAAGCTTGCAGTGAAAAAAGCAGCTTATATGGATTTCATGCGGGAAAAGCAGATGACAGAGGAAGTTTGGAAACAGCTTGTGAAAGAAAACAGCAGGGACACGGAAAAGAACCTGACAGATACGGTTGAGGCATACAGAGAGGCAAAAGCAGCAGCTATTGCACAGAAAAATGCAGCAGGTGAGACGATTGGTGATGCGCAGAAACCGGATCTTGCCAAGATAAAAGCAGAAAAGGAAGCAGCAGAAACTGCTTATCAGAGTGCAGAAAAAAGATACAGCCAGTTAAAATCTGATTACAAAGACAATCAGGAGATTTTGACTGCATTATCTGCGCGGATGGAGAAGCGCCAGGAAGTCATAAAGGAGCATGCCAGAATAGATGCGCTATACCGCATGACTTCTGGCAATGTCAGTGGTTCGCGAATGGATCTGGAAACTTTTGTACAGAGATATTATCTGGAGAGGATTCTTTATGCGGCAAATCGACGCTTTCAGGAAATGTCGGCGGGACAGTTTGAACTGCGGATGTATGATCTCAAAAAAGCCGGTGAGGGAAAAAATAGAGGTCTTGATCTGATGGTGTATTCCACGGTGACAGGAAAAGAGCGTGAAGTACGTACACTTTCCGGCGGAGAATCCTTTATGGCGGCATTGTCCCTTGCGCTTGGCATGGCAGATCAGATCAAGCAGAGTTCGGCGGCAATCAATCTTGATATGATGTTTATCGATGAGGGCTTTGGTTCACTTGATGAACATTCCAGAAATCAGGCGGTTCGTGTACTTCAGGAAATGGCGGAAGGTTCAAGGCTGATCGGAATTATTTCTCATGTATCGGAGCTGAAACAGGAAATAGAGGATCAGCTGATCGTCACAAAAGATGAAAACGGAAGCCATGTGAAATGGCAGATAAGCTAAGAGGTATCAGGAAAAATGACACAGGAAACATTGAAAAAACTGGCGCAGTTGCTGGAACAGGATCAGTTTGAACTGATTTTGCCGGAAAATGCGCAGCCAGATGAAACAAAAACAGAAGGTGAGGGGACACGAGGCAGAGATATTCGACTTGTATATCTGATGAACGATGCAGTAGAAAGCTTTCTTGTTTTTCGAAATGCCAGAATGACGGGGGAATATCACAGTGAATATCAGGGACAACTGCAGGCATCGATGAACCGGCAGGCGGATGGGTATGTACTGGTCGTCAGACAGGGGGCTACGGTGCTGACATTGTTTTTTGAAGACCTTGATCTGGAGGTTCATCTATATGAATATGCATATACCGGTCATTTCTGGGTGAAGAAATATGAGTATCTCCGCCAGTTAGAATACCGTCTGGCAATTTTGCGGGACAAGCGTGATTATCTTGGAGAAGAGTACTGCACTGAAGAGGAAAAAGAACTGTCAGTGCTTGTGGAATTTCCTCCGTTAAATTACTGCTGTTATCCGGCTGTCCCGGAGAAGTATATCGTGCCACGGGAAAATCCCTGGATCCCGTCGGAAAAAGCCATTATTTATATGAAGAAACTTGCTGTGGAGTGCAGAGATGTTTATTTTGAAAAAATGCTGGAGACATATCGGAAACGTCCGACAAAATTCCGGGCAAAAAGAATCGCAGCCATGCTTCACAAAACAAAACATGCTGCGGTTGTGGATCGCCTGACACAGAAACTTCAGGATGCAACGAAAGAATATAAAAGGCGTTCTCCGGGAGAGGCTTTAGAAAAAGGTTATCGGGAAGTGCTTGCAAGAGTAAAAAAGCGGCAGTCAGAATTAACAAAACAGGGAATCCGCGCAGATATTTTACGTGAAGAACCCTTCACGATTGCGCGTGACTCCCTGGATTATAAACTGTATCTTATGATATGGAAAGAACGCCGGGGAAATCGAATAACAGAGATAGAAGAATATATCTGTTAAGCGTTTTTCATTTTACCGAGCTCTTTTCTGGCAAAAACGACTGCAAGTATAAAAGCCGCGGTATCGGCAATCGGACCGGCATACATCACTCCGTCGATTCCCATAAACATTGGGAAGATTACAACGAGTGGCAGCAGGAAGATTACCTGTCTTGTTAATGACATGATGATACCGAGAGTGGCCTTTCCTATAGAAGTAAAAAATCCTGCAGACATTGGCTGAATGCCGTTGGCAAATGTCAGGAGCATAAAAATCCGCAGATAGTTTTCGGCGAATTTAAAATACAGATCACTTCCACCGCCGAACATACCGATGATCCGGTGAGGGAAAAGCTGGAAGCAAAGGAAAAAAATCGTGGCGATAATTGTACAGGCGGTTGCAGAGTAGCGGTATGTCTGACGCACGCGGTCATATTTTTTGGCTCCGTAATTAAATCCCCAGATAGGCTGTGCGCCCTGCGAGATTCCGATGCAGATTGCGAGGAATACCATATTTACTTTTGAAACAATGCCGACACAGGCGATCGGAATGTCACTTCCATAGACAGAGGCGGCACCGTAATAGCGGAGAATGTTATTCATAACAATCTGTACAGCCGCAATGGCAATCTGATTGATACCGGATGCAAGTCCGAGCGAAGTGATCGCACGCAGGTGTTTAAGCTTTGGCTTCAGCATGTTGCGGTCAAGGTACATCTTACGGAATTTTGTAAAATAGATCACGACAAGGATTGCAGATACGACCTGCCCGATCACGGTTGCCCATGCACCGCCTTTGATTCCCCATTTAAAACCAAAAATAAACAATGGGTCAAGAATCGTATTGATAATGGCACCGGTCAGGGTACACATCATGGAATACGTAGGACTGCGGTCGGCGCGGATAAGATGGTTTCCGCCGACGGACAAAGTAAAAAACGGAAGACCGATGGCGATGATGCTAACATAGTCTGTGGCATAAGGCATGACTGTATCTGTCGCTCCGAAGAAAACGAGCAGCGGATGCAAAAAAAGCAAAATGATCGCGGCAACCGATACACCGGTGATGACAAGCGTGGCCAGTGCACTTCCGGCAATTTCACTTGCCTTACGTTCTTTGCCGGCACCCATTTCAAGGTTGTAGTTGGATGCACCTCCGATCCCGAGGAGCAGTGCAGCAGCAGTTGAAATCGTTGTGACCGGAAATGCAATGTTTGTTGCAGCGTTTCCGAGCATTCCGACACCCTGACCGATAAAAATCTGATCGACGATATTATAAAGAGCGTTGACCAGCATACTGATGATGGCAGGTATCGCAAATTTGGCCAGGAGTCTGCCGGTTGGTGCAATTCCCAAAGGATTATCTGCAGTTGATGAATTAGATGGATTCAAAATAAACGACCTCTTTCTTCTATAGTAATGTAGTGAGAAATCATTTGTAGATATCATAGAAATCAGTATAACATAAAAATAAAGAAAGTGTGAGGGCGAAATATGAAACAAAAATATCTGATTGACACAAAAGAAAACAAGTTGTTTCTGAAGGAGATGTGTGAAAATCTGCTGAACTTCGGACATCAGTTTCCGGCACCGGACGGAACCTGTTATTATCTCGGGGATGACGGGACTCCATGGAAGTCATATAACAGAGATACATTCGAGACATGCAGGATGTCTCATGTTTATACAATCGGAAAATATCTGGGGCATGAAGGCAGTGAGGAGCTGATCGATGCTGCAGTAAAAGGACTGAGTGGTGCAGCGAAAGATAAAGAAAACGGCGGATGGTATTCTTCTATTACCCCTGATGGAGGTCATGTGGACAATAAACTCTGCTATGTACATGCATTTGTGATCCTTGCTGCTTCAGGAGCTGCACTTGCAGGACATCCAAAGGGAGAAGAATTACTGCAGGATGCACTGGATACATATGACCGCTATTTCTGGAATGAAGAGGATGGAATGGCATGTGATACATGGAATACAGAATTTACTGAGCTGGATCCGTACAGAGGATTGAATGCAAACATGCATACGGTGGAAGCATTTCTGGCAGCGGCAGATGTGACGGGGGATGAAAAATACCGGATGAGATGCGGGCGAATTATCAAACATGTGATTGGCTGGGCATCAGATAACGAATGGCGGATCCCGGAACATTATACAAGCAACTGGGAACCGGATCTGGAGTGCAACAAGGCTCATCCGGATGATCAGTTCAAACCATATGGGGCAACACCGGGGCATGGTCTGGAATGGGCGAGACTGATCACGCAGTGGGCGCTTTCTACTTATAAGAAAGAGAAAGAAAAAACAGCTCCTTATATTGAGACTGCAGAGAAGCTTTTTGACAGGGCTGTAGAAGATGGCTGGAATGCGGATGGTGCACCGGGGATTGTATATACAACAGACTGGGATGGCAAACCGGTAGTCCATGACAGAATGCACTGGGTACTTGCCGAGGCAATTAATACATCTGCTGTGCTCTGGCATGTGACAGGAAAACAGAAATATGCAGAGACTTATGCGGAGTTTATGGAATATCTGGATGAAAAAGTGTTGGATCACGAAAAAGGTTCCTGGTTTCATCAGATGGATCGTAACAATGTACCGGGCAATACTGTATGGCCGGGCAAACCGGATCTCTATCATGCAGTGCAGGCAACATTGATTCCGTATTATGCGCCGAATCTTTCGATTGCGGTTGCTGTCAAAGAAGGAAAAAGTTTATTGGAAAAATAAATTAACTTTTTTGAAAAAAGGTGTTGACAGTCTGGTTGGAAAGTGTTATTCTAACTGAGCTGTCACGAAGAATTGTTTCTTCTGAATA
>ENA-ORNZ01002453-ORNZ01002453.1-human-gut-metagenome-genome-assembly--contig:-NODE-2453-length-11665-cov-3.546167_pt1 | contig 11665 bp, 8 predicted proteins | sample MGYA00242124_ERZ509040 | MGnify/ENA primary metagenome ERZ509040 (study PRJEB26280, sample SAMEA2338733) | human gut metagenome | biome: human gut; feature: human-associated habitat; material: faeces... | reverse complement strand
GAACTTACACTATAAAAAGAAAGGCCTCCCGCGATTGCCGAAAGCCTTTATGGCAAAGAGTAACCAAACGGAGCAGAATCATGGTAAAAGTAAGCAAAAGTAGTGTGACTGCTCTGTTCGACAAACTGGAATTTGTAGAGGTAAATGAGATGGAAGCCGTGTTTGGAAAAAGCACCTGTATCAATTCGTGGATGCAGCTTGTTAGAAAGGTCCGTTGGAATTTTCCGGGACTTGAAACGGAAGAGCGTATAGAGGAGCATGAACAAACCGTACTGAAGTTCATGAATAAAAAACAGGCATTATGCGTCAAAAGCCAGGGAACAATCATTGGTGTTCTTCTTTTTTCGCGCAGCAAGAACATGATTTGTTGTTTGGCTGTGGATCCTGAGCATCGAAGGCAGGGTATTGCTTCGATCCTCTTGAGAAAAGTGCTGAATGAATTGGATGTAAGCCGGGAAATCACGGTGTCAACGTTTCGTGAAAATGATGAAAAAGGGATTGCAGCAAGGGCGCTGTACAGAAAATTTGGATTTCAGGAAGGCGAATTGACAGAAGAATTTGGTTACCCCAATCAAGTATTTGTTTTGCACCCATAAATTCCAGTTTATCTGACTAACTCTCTGAAAAACCTTGATTTTACTGGATTTCTCAGCAGTTTCATACTCATATTTAATGTATTTTCCCTTGTTTTTTCCCTTATGAGCGAAAACAAGGGAAAGTTTTGTTTTTAGCCGCCTACTACCTTGTCAAGCAGTCTTGCGGAAGTACGCTTCGCTTCCCTTGTAGCGTGAGCGTACACATTCATTGTGGTACTGACATCGGCGTGTCCTAAAAGCTCCTGAACATCCTTCGGTGCCGCTCCGTTTGAGAGCAGATTACTTGTGAATGTGTGACGGAGTTGGTGGAAATGAAAGCCATCCAAACCTTCTACTTTTTGCTTTGCCCTTTTGCACATATTCCCAACCGTACTTGGAGATTCGTATGCTCCATCCGGTCTAAGACAAACAAAGGATATTTCCTTGTAGCCTTCGGGAAGTTCTTCCGTTCTCGGTAAACTGTAAACCTCATAATAGGTGCGGTCTTTTTCTTTGACCTCGCTATAATAATTGAGGCTGTATAACTCGCCATATTTGAAACGGTTTTTGTGCTGTTCAGCTTTGGCTGTTCGTAGAATTGCCGCCAGCGTGTCGCAGAAGTCCACTGTGCGGATCTTCTTGCGTTTGGTAGCTCCTATTTCGGTTTTGTGCCTTGTCCCGTTGTATCGCATACTGCGGCGTACCGTAAGGTACTGCTTTTCAAGATTTATGTCCTGCCAAGTTAATCCGCAAACCTCGCCAATGCGAAGTCCTGTGTAGTAAGCGATCTGTATGGGAAGTAGTGCGGGGTTATCCTTTGCTTTCAGAAAATCCTCAAGCCTTAGATACTGTTCGTGAGTTAGCGTAGGTGTGGAAGTTGTTTCGCCGTCTTCATCCGAAAACAGTTCGTATTTTTCCTTTTTCCCTCGCCATACAACATACTGCATCGGGTTAAAGGATATTAACCTTTTGGGGAATACTGCAAAGCGGAACGCTCCTTGCAGAACGGCGGAGAACAATCGCAAGTAACCCTTGCTGAGTGCCTTTGCGGTTGTCCCGTCTGGATTTGTCCCGCCGAAGCTGAGGAAATCCATAAACGCCTGCAAATGATCGGCGGTCACACTTTTCAGTTTTCTGTTGCCGATGGGGTACTGCTTGATACGATTGACCGTACCTTGATACGCCATAACTGTACCGTTGCTTAGATTGCTCGGTTTCAGTTCTTCTTCCACCCACATATCGAGCAACATTCCCACCGTTGCGTTTTCGGATTTTGCTACGAATTTCTTTTCTTCGTAATCTTCGGAGAAGTAATATCCTTTCAGTTCGTTCATATATTCATCTTCATCGCAGAGGTAAATATTGACTTTCGAGGTATCATACCCGTAGGTCTGGCGGCAGTCGGTAATATCTCCGGCGTAGTCCATGCGTTCTCCGTTTGCATCGAAGACTTCTGCGAAATAGTATTTGCCGTCTGTCTCGCTTTTGTCTTTCGGATATACTCGCAGTTCATATCTGGTTTTTACGACTTTTTCCAGTCCGACTCCGTCATCGTTGACTTCGTTTACTTCCACGGTCTGTGTATCTTTTGTATCCAGTTTGACATTAAGATCAAAGTCCCAGTTTCCTTCGTAAATTTTTTCATCCGCAACCGTGAAGTTTACATTGTCAAAGCGAATGGAATCCAGTGCCATATGGCAGGTAAAGGTATCGGTCGGTTCTGTCTCCAGAGAACTTAAATCTACTCGCAGCATACCGGCAAAGGTGTGATCGTCCACAAATTTTCCTTCCATATAGTTAAATAAGAATGTTTTTTCATCCGGCATGAAGCTAAAGGTATTCTCTCCGCTGATGGCTGCCTGGTCAAAGTCTAAAATATAGTCTTTGACATGATCTTTGATTTTTATATCTTCTGGAAATGGCTCTTCACTGTAAAGGCTCATGGCAATGTACATGGCATTTTTATTATAGTAAACTTCGGATAATGTCACAGTAATGCCATTGGATGTCTTTGTATAGGCTCCATCTGCCGGGACTTCCGAATCATCATCAATTCCTGTATTGCCATTTTTGCTGTCTGCATTTTTTACTGTTTTGTCCGCTTTCTGATCTGCTGTGTTTTCTGTGGACTGTGTCAGAGTTTCTGCAACCTGACTGAAATCTCCTTTTACGCTGGTGTTGTTTTCCACCTGTTCAAAAATGTGACCGATCAGTGGCATTTTTGCTGCAAAAGATGGATTGGAAATACATAACACCGATGCCAGTGCCACCGCAGCTGCCATTCCCATTCCAACTTTTGCCGTTTTTCGAAACGCTGTTTTCTTCCGTCTCTTTTTCCCCTCTTCAATGCCTGCCCGGACCCGCTGATCCAGATCTTCCGGCACCGGAATCTTATCAAAGCCTTCGATCTGCTCCGGATTTTCGATATATTCAAATGTTTTCTGTTCTTTTTTCTGTTTCTCTCTATTCATCATTACGAACCCCTACCCTTCTTCTAAGATCAGTTTTAATTTTCTTTTTGCTCTGGAAAGATCTGATTTAACAGTCCCTTCTGCTCTTCCCGTGTAAGCTGCAATTTCGGAAATTTTCTTATCTTCAAAATATTTCTGTTTTATGATAGTTCGATACGGCTCTTCCAGAGACTCAACTGCATTGTGCAGATCGATGATCTCTTCACGGCTTGCCCCGCCATTCTCTTCTGCTCTGTCCCGTATCTCCGCATCCAGGCTTCCGATTTCTTTCTCCGCTTTTCGGAACATTTCGTTTGCACAGTTATAAATAATGCGTGTCATCCATGTGCGGAAATAGTTCGGATTTTTCAGATCTTTGATGGAAAGCATCCCGATGGTAACGGCTTCCTGGAAAACATCTCCCGCCAGATCTACATTTTTTACATAGCAGAATGCATTCCGGTAAAAATAGTCTTTATGAAGCTGTATCAATTCTCCGTAAGCTTTTGTATCGCCTTTTTTGGCTTTCCGTATCAGCCACGCTTCGCTGCTCATGTTTTATCACCTCCCAGGTTCTATGCCGGATTTTTTTGTATCCTGCATTTTCTGTAGGTTAGATGCTCTCCACCGGTAAAAGGTTGCAATGATGCAAAATTTTTTGCCCCCAACATCATTTTCATAAAAAGGACGGCAAATTTAAAATCTGCCGTCCTTTTTATTTTAGATGCCAGGGTAAGCGTACGAAGTACGAATTCGTATGACACCTTTTTAATCTTAACTTCTTTATTTTTTATTCTTCTGAAGAATCTCTGTAGTAGTTGATCAGACATCCTTTGAGGATAATCGTTCTTTCATCATCCGTCAGCTCATCCATTTTCAGGGTGATTTCTTTTAATCCATCTCCGACAACATAAGCTTTCATTTCTTTTGCTTTGTCTTTGACTGCCTGTTTTACGTTCGGGATAAACAGGTAATCGCCGTTTGCAAACGGAAGCTCCCCTTTGTCAATGATAAATGGAAGCATACCCCAATTGATCAGGTTGGAGCGGTATCTCTTTGTCGCATATTCGTTTGCGATGTTTGCCCAGCCGCCCAGTACTTTCTGACAGGATGCAGCCTGCTCACGTGCGGAACCATCTCCCGGTTTTACTGCGAAGATCGTGCTTCCGATACAGGTATTTTCACTGTTCATATCCGGATATGCTTTTTTGATCTCATCCCAGACCGGTTTGAGTTCATCAAAAGCTTCACATGGACAGTTTCCGGCTTCGCGGGCTTTTTCTGCTTTCTGTACTTCTTTTGCACGTCCTACATATGCCGGATCTTTTCTGGAGAGTGCAAATTCTGCCAGTCCAAGCGGGTTGGAACGATAGGAAGATGTCTCTCCGGATGGGATCAGCTCGTCGGTTGTAGTAACCGGATCGTGGATCTCGGATACGACTTTCAATACCATATTTTCTGCCAGCGGTGCCATTTCCGGCCAGTCTTTGATGTTCGGGCCAAACTGGATCTCCTGATCCGGATCTGCCACGCCCTTGCTGTCAAATACACGGTTTGCGTAAATAGAACTGTCGAAGTAATATTTTGGATTGCTGAAATCTACGTCCACATCGGTAGCCGCAGTCAGGTATCCTTTGTTTGCTGCAGTAGCTGCGATGGAACGTGCATCCATCAGTGCTACGGAAGAAATCTGGCCATTCTGCAGTTTGCTTCCTTCACGGTTCGGGAAGTTACGTGTAGAGTGACGGATACTCAGGGCATTGTTTGCCGGTGTATCACCTGCTCCGAAACATGGTCCGCAGAATGCTGTCTTCACGATCGCACCTGCTGCCATCAGATCTGCCAGTCTGCCGTTTCTTGCCAGTTCTACATAGATAGGAGTACTTGCCGGGTATACGCTTAACGTAAAGGCATCTGCTCCGATGTTGGAACCTTTCAGGATATCGGCTGCCGCACAGATGTTTTCAAATCCGCCGCCTGCACATCCTGCGATGATTCCCTGCTCTACATAGAGTTTGCCGTTATGTACTTTATCTTTCAGAGAATATTCTACTGCTCCGCCAAGGCTGACTTTTGCTTTTTTCTCTACATCGTCCAGAATATCCATCAGGTTTGCATTCAGCTCGTCGATGGTGTAGGTGTTGCTTGGATGGAACGGCATCGCAATCATCGGACGGATCTCGCTTAAGTTTACATAAACCATGCCGTCATAGTATGTAACTGCACCCGGATTCAGTGCTTTATAATCTTTACTTCTGCCATGGATATCATAGAAATCTCTGATCTTGTCATCATCGGTTCTCCAGATGGAGGACAGGCAGGTCGTTTCGGTTGTCATAACATCCACACCGATACGGAAATCTGCACTCAGTTTCTCTACGCCCGGTCCGACAAATTCCATGACTTTATTCTTTACATAGCCATTTTCAAAGACAGCTCCGATGATCGCCAGAGCAACGTCCTGAGGACCGACACCTTTCATCGGCTCACCGTCCAGATAAATCGCTACCACACCCGGCATATTGATATCGTAAGTTTTGGAGAGCAGCTGTTTTACAAGCTCCGGTCCGCCTTCGCCCATCGCCATGGTTCCCAGTGCACCGTAACGTGTGTGGGAGTCTGATCCGAGGATCATCTTTCCGCCGCCTGCCAGCATTTCTCTTGCGAACTGATGGATAACTGCCTGATGAGGCGGTACATAGATTCCACCGTATTTTTTTGCACAGGTAAGTCCGAACATATGGTCGTCCTCGTTGATCGTTCCGCCTACTGCACAGAGGCTGTTATGGCAGTTTGTCAGTACATAAGGGATTGGGAATTTCTCCAGTCCTGACGCTCTTGCTGTCTGAATGATTCCTACAAACGTGATATCGTGAGATGTCAGTTTGTCGAACTTAATCTTTAATTTATCCATATTACCGGATGTGTTGTGTTCCTGTAATATATTATAAGCGATTGTATTCTTCGCAGCCTCTGCTTTTGAAGGAACACCATCGCCCATTTTTTGTTTCAGTATTGCTTCTGCATCATGGTTATCTTCCACGATCTCGGTGCCGTTTACCAGATAAACTCCGCCGTCATATAACTTGACCATGTTCTACCTCCTGAAAATTGAAATCTTATTCACGAAACGGGCAGAATTCTGTCTTTTGCCCGCATAGGTAAAGTATAATCGCATCCGGCTAAAAAAGCAAGATGCGATTATTTTCGGCATCAAACTTCTTTGCTTCATCTTTATCATGTGCAGCATAAAGTATGGTTGTGCCGTATCTTTCATGTAATTTTTCTATTTCTGTCCGGATCTGAACCTGAACTTTTTCGTCCAGACCATTTAAAGGCTCATCAAACAGAAAAAGTTTGGGTTTGCGGATGATCGCCCTGCCAAGAGCCACCCTCTTTTTCTGTCCTTCTGAGAGAATCTTCAGCCTGCGGTTTAACAGTTCTTCCAGTCCCAGCATATCTGCTGCTTCTTTTACAGCCGCTTCGATCTGCTCCGTGGAACATTTTTTCAGTTTCATTCCAAACGAAAGATTATCGTAAACGGTCATATTTTTATACAGACTGTAATACTGAAAAACCATGGCAATCTCCCGGTCTTTTGGTTCGACGTCATTAATCGATTTTCCGTCCAGTTCCAGGATGCCTTCCGTCACATCTTCTGCTCCGGCGATCATACGAAGAACGGTGGATTTTCCGCATTTCGGAGAACCGGTAAGTATCACAAACTCTCCGTCTTCCATTTCGAGATTAAAATCTTTTACCGCCCAAAATCCATTTGGATACCGTTTGCTGACATGCCTAAGGGAGAGCTTTGCCATATTTTTTCTCCTGTTTTTATTTTGTGTTCTTGAAGTTATCCATCAGCTCTTCCAGCTCAGCGAGCAGACAGTCTACTCTGCCGTAGAAAGCGTCGTTATTGGTCGGATTATCCAGCTCTCTTTCGATATGTATCAGCTCTTCTGTCAGTGCATGGATACGGTTCTTTCCTGCATTGTCTTTGTAGAGCATGTAACGGCTTCTCTCATTTTCTTCCGGGGTCATCTTTTTCAGAACAACTTCTACGTTTGGTTTTTCTCCGATATAACGGTAAGTGATCGATGGTGATGCATGGTTCAGAAGATTCTGGATATAGTAAATATCGTTTGTCTCTTTGTAATATCTCCATGCAAAGGTTTTACGCATTGTCTGTGCACCGATCGCATTCAGTCCCATGCTCTTTCCGACGTTTTTAAATACGCGGTAAGCCTGTTCTCTGGAAAGCGGTGCCGGTGAACCGGAATGTCCGAGGATCAGATAAGCCTCCGGATCTTTGCCTTCTGTATACTGGCTGATGATCTCTTTGAGTTCCTGCGGAATCTGAAAAGTACGTTTGATATTTTTTGTTCCGATACTTGCTTCAATGCTGTCTTTATCTCTGATGTCTTTGTTGCGGAATTTCAGGATCTCCTGAAGCTGCAGACCGGTCCCCACTCCTATCTCAAATAAAATATAGTACTTGTCATCTACCTCTCTTAATTTCTGTTTAAATTTTTCAAGTGTTGTATCATCCTTGATCGGTGCTACCCAGTTCATACTCTTTTTAATCCTCCTCTTCTTTTTTCAGATCCTCTGTTTTTGGCTGTTCTGCCGGCAGGATCTCTTCTTCGAGTTTTTCTGTTGGTTTTATTTCCTTTGTTTCTTTTGTTTCCTGTGCTTCTTTTGCTTTCTGCCGGTCGATCAGCTCTTCCATTTCCCGTAATCGCTTCTCTTCTTCTTCGGCTTCTCGCTTTCTGCGTTCCTCTTTCTCAAGTTCTGAACGAATCTCTGACTCGATCTCCTGGAAAGATTTGCTGTCTATATTTTCTTCTATCTTTCTGCGCTGTTCTTTGTCCTGCTCGCGTTCTTTCCTTGCCAGCTTATCGTTTTTGTCACGCATGTAAGCGATGACGATAAGCGGGATCATAAGCAGGATCAGGATCATCCCTACCGTCGCAGACAGCATTTCATGCTGATCTACCCAACCGTTGAAGGATGTCCATATATTCAGGAATCCAAATGTTATATTATCCATAAATTCATCAACTTTCTCTTCGAACCCTTTGCTGCCGGATGTATCTTTTTCCGGTGCTTCTGTACTTCCCGCTGTCTCTGTTTCACTGCCATTTGTGTCTGTCTGACCCTGCAGTGTCGCATCTGAAATTTCTGTCTTTGTCACCTCAAATGCCGGATTGTTAAACTTTAAGGTTTCCTCTCCGACTTCCCAGCCCTGATAACTGTAAACAATCTTATTTCCGTCACAGAAACCTCGCTTCAGCTTGTCCGTTTTCAGTTTTTTCGGGATCGTAACGCTTACGGTACTTTTCCCTTCGACCGCCCGGATACCGGCTTCTTTCTGATCCAGAACGGATGCTGTGCCGAAATGACAGATACCTGCCAGCTGTCCGAGTGTTGTCGTATCAAGAGCCGCATCGACCTCTTCGTGGCGGAATTTGTCGAACCCGTAATCTAAAAGTTCCGCAGATTCATTAAAGGTTTTCCAGGAACCATTGACGCGAAGCTCAACACACACCAGCGTCTTGCCATCTTTCTTTGCATAAGTAACGAGCGTGTTCCACGCTTCGTCCGTAAATCCCGTCTTGCCGCCCTCGCAGTTTTTGTAAGTAAACTCACCGTCTTCATAGAGCATTTTCTGGTGATTTACCAGCCAGCGGTCTTCTTTCATATATTTTGTTTTCGGGATTTTGTATTCGACTGTTTTTGTTATTTTCCGGAACAGCGGAATCTGAAAGGCTGCCTGAGCAATCAGTGCCATATCGTGGGCACAGGTATAATGTTTTTTGTTGTGCAGACCATGCGGATTGACAAAGTGGGTGTTGACGCAGCCAAGCTCTTTTGCCTTGTCATTCATCATCTTCACAAAATTGTCCATCGATCCGCCGACGTACTCTGCGATCACATTTGCCGCATCGTTTGCAGATGCCAGCATGATCGCATACAGGGCAGAACGGACTGTGATTTTCTCCCCGACGGACAGCCAGATCTGGCTGCTGTCCGAATCAATCGGAGCAAGTGCACTCTCAGATGCTTTCACTTTTGTATCCAGGTCACTGTCACTGATGTGTTCCAGGGCGACCAGCATCGTCATGATCTTGGTGATGCTCGCCGGATACAGTTTTGCTTCTGCGTTTTTGCTGTAAAGAAATGCCCCTGTATCCAGATCCAGGACAGTTGCACCTTCTGCTTCTACCCGGGGACCCTGGGGCCATTTTTTCAATTCATTTGTCTCTATCGTCCAATCATATGCCTCTGGAGTTTCTTCTACATATTCCTCCGTCTCTTCTGTGTACGTCTCATCATACACCTGTTCATCCTGGGCAATATCTTCTGCCGCAAACAGAACAGTCGGAGAAATGGTTGCAAGTACTATGGCGATGATAAGAAGACATGAGAGAAAATTTCTTTTCTTCATATGCTATCTCCGTTATTTTCTGAAGTGCAGTTATCTGCTTTCCTTTTAACCCTTGGTTCTAAGTATATTATAATCATCCTGTTTTTTCAAGATTGTTATTACAGGATAACACTGTCAAAAAGTATCTTTTGTCATTTTTTCTTTTATTTTGCAGAAAATAACCGCCGTTGCCGTGCTTACCAGTGTTGCTGCGATAGCCGCTCCGGTGATGGCAGAGGGATTTCTGCTTCCGTACTGACTGCGATAGGCGATCACGCTGACCGGTATCAGCTGAAGGGAAGAAATATTTAAGATCAGGAAGGTACACATCTCATTGCTTGCGACTTCTTCGGGCAGACCTTTTTCTTTTTTTATTTCTGCCAGTTCTTCCATCGCTTTTAATCCCGCCGGCGTTGCCGCTGATCCAAGCCCGAGAATATTTGCGATCATATTTGCCGCGATATATTCCTGTGCCTTATGTCCTTTTGGAATCCCCGGGAAAAGAAAATGGATAAACGGCTTTAATTTTTCGGACCATTTTCTGATCAGCCCGGCTCCTCTGGCTATCTCCATCACGCCAACCCAGAGTGCCATCATTCCGGTCATGGTGATGCACAGCGTCACGGCCTCTTTTGCCGATGCAAATACCGCATCTGTCACTGCCTGCATATTTCCCGTGACTGCCCCATAGACGATCCCAAGCAGTATCATTCCTATCCAGAGATTATTCATATTATAGTTTTCACCATTGTGCTTTTATTTATCACAGTTTATGCACTTTTTTCATACAAAAATACATTCTCTGTTCTTTTTCCGGCTTGACTATTTTTTCCGCTGCATTTATAATGAAATGCGTATTCGCATGGAGACGTAGCGAAGTGGCCGTAACGCGCCTGACTCGAAATCAGGTTGTCCTCCGGGGCACGAGGGTTCAAATCCCTCCGTCTCCGCTAACTATTCAAATTAATATAAGTTTATACAAAAAAGTACTGTACGGCTCGTTCTATTCACAGTGCTTTTTCTTGTATAATGGAGGAAAATCTATGCAGAAACAGGATTTTAAGAAACTTTTTGAACATGGACCTGTAATTCTGGACGGTGCGACCGGCTCTAATCTCATGAAAGCCGGTATGCCAAAAGGTGTATGTACCGAAAAATGGGTTCTGGAACATCCGGATACGATCATCCAGCTTCAGAGAGCCTATGCAGAAGCAGGATCTCAGATCATCTATGCTCCTACTTTCGCTGCAAACCGCATCTCTCTGGCAAATCACGGTCTTTCTGGTCAGGTAGATCATTATAACCACGCCCTTGTTGCTCTCTCAAAAGAAGCCGTACAGGGAAAGGCTCTGATCGCCGGAGATATCACCACGACCAGCAAAATGGATGCTGAATACGATGAGCTTCTTTCTGCCTATGAGGAACAGATCACCGCTCTGGTGGATGCAGGCGTGGATCTGCTGATCGCTGAGACGATGATCGGTGCAGACGAAACCATGGCAGTGATCGACGCCGCACATGCTGTCTGCGACCTTCCGATTCTCTGTTCTCTGACCATGCAGGCTGACGGCAGTCTTTTCTTTGGCGGAAATATTTTCGAGACAGCACCGATGCTCGAAGAGATGGGTGCAGATGCGGTCGGTATCAATTGTTCTACAGGCCCTGATCAGCTCGAAAATATTATCCAGAATCTTGCCGGCAGTCTCTCTGTTCCGGTCATCGCCAAACCAAATGCCGGTATGCCGACGATCAACGATCAGGGAATTGCTGTTTATGATATGACACCGGAGTATTTCGGCAAAAGCATGAAACGTCTTGTTGACCTTGGTGCCTCCATGGTCGGCGGATGCTGCGGAACAGATCCTTCTTATATTAAGGCACTTGTAAACGCAATCCGCTAAATTTTCTCTTACCCGGGTCGTATCCAGACCGAACGTATGTGAGGCTTTGCAATTTTATCAGCCGATCAGGTGTTGGCATAATAAAAAGACATACATCGCAGGATTTTTCTGTTTTGTATGTCTTTTTTATATAATCATGAATTTTTTCTTATTTTATTTGCTTGCATTTTTTTACCACGCACCGCACTTTGAACTTCCGCCACAAACGTTACTCCTACAGTTAGCTCAATCCAGGCACCCTCGCGTCACACAAAAGGTTCTGCTTAGTGCTGCTGCATTCCTGCCCTGACACGGTTCACAGATTTCTGTTGC
>ENA-ORNZ01002444-ORNZ01002444.1-human-gut-metagenome-genome-assembly--contig:-NODE-2444-length-11682-cov-6.426507_pt1 | contig 11682 bp, 10 predicted proteins | sample MGYA00242124_ERZ509040 | MGnify/ENA primary metagenome ERZ509040 (study PRJEB26280, sample SAMEA2338733) | human gut metagenome | biome: human gut; feature: human-associated habitat; material: faeces... | reverse complement strand
TGGTAGATCGGCTGTACCGTCTCAAAGCCCTTTAACGGGATCGCATTCTGGACGCGCGGATCATGCGCATCGAACGTAATGATGTTCTCAACGCCCATGTCGACGAGCTCGCGGAGCGCCATCGCGCAGTCTAAGGACTCACGGCCCGTTCTCTTGTGCTGGCGGCTCTCATAGAGGAATGGCATGATCACATTGATCCTTCTGCCCTTTCCGCCTACGGCTGCGATCACACGCTTTAAATCCTGATAGTGGTCATCCGGAGACATGTGGTTCTTTAAGCCGTTCATCGTGTATGTCATGTTATAGTTGCAGACATCTACCATAATATAGAGGTCGTCACCACGGACAGACTCTGTCAGCTCTCCCTTCGCTTCACCGGAGCCGAAACGCGGAGTCTTTGCGCCGATAATATAGGAATCTCTCTGGTATCCAGCAAAAGCGATCGTGGTCTTGTGCTCACTCTCTCTCTCTTTTCTCCACTCGACCAGCCAGGCATCTACCTTTTTACCCAGATCCTCACAGCTTTTCAGCGGAATCAGACCTAAAGGTCCAACCGGTATTGTCTCAATCTGCTTTTCTTCGTACAGCATTCCTGTTCCTCCCTGTTTTTTCTACTCATTATTTGATATTTTTATCCGCTGCTCTCCGGTATGCCTGTTCTTCACGGCATTTACCCGGTTCCCCATTTTTGCAGCGTACATACATTTCATTTATAACACCATCCACCCGCTCCGTCAACCGGATTTCCAGCCGTCTCCGACAGGATTTTCCTTTTTTCTCCGGCCATCCCGGCACGTTTTATTATCCTCTGCGCATAAATCCTCTGCGCACGAGACGGATGTCATCCCCGATCAGTGGTATGATCTTATACCGGCTCATGATCCTTGAGGTCACGCGCTCCGTGAACGCGTCCTGAAGCTCGCCAAGTGTCAGGTTTGTGGAGATGATCGTTCCCTTATTTCGATTCAGCCGCTCATTAACACAGTAAAACATCTGGGATGCCGTGAATGTATTGATCAATTCAGTTCCAAGGTCGTCGATGATCAGAAGGTCACAATTCAGAATATAGGACGCCCGGTCCTTCGCCTCATCGTCATCGCCTCCATTGAAACGGCTTCCTGCCAGAATGTCGAACATATCCGTTGCCGTGAGATAGACCACAGAAAAATATCTTCGGATCAGCTCCCGCGCGATGCAGTTGCTCAGAAATGTCTTTCCGCAGCCAGTATTTCCGGTAAACAGGATGCTTCCTTTCTCATTTTTGAATTTTTCCACATATTCCCTACATTCCCTGATCACCTTGGACATATAGTCGTAGACAGTCATCCCTGTCTTTTCGTCCACATGATCTCTGTCATAGTATGCCATGGAAAGTGTGTCGAAATTCTCCCGTTCCAGAACTTCGCGGATATTCGACTGGTCATACAGGATCTCAATCTCCATGTGCTTGAAGCAGTGGCATTTTTTTCCGTCCGCGTATCCCGTATCCTTACAGTCCGGGCAGACATACTGGAGTTCCAGGTAGTTTGCTGGGTATCCGTTCTGTTTTAAGTAGATCGCTTTCTGCTCTTTTAAAAATTCCGCGTCTTTTTTCAACTGATCCGCCGCCGCGCGATCACCGGCGAGGATCTTTCTCGCCGCCTGAGCCATAGTCGCCGCGATCTCATCGGACAGTGCCTCTACCTGTGGGACTTTCTCGTACACTTCCGCGATCCGCTTATCCTGCTCGCGCTTGTCCTGAAACTGTCTCTGATTGTAGACACGCATGATCGCGTCGTACTGGGAATTACTGAGTGCCATCCGCACTGCCTCCTTTTATCCTGCATTTTTTACGAGGTTCCATTCAGAGAACTTATTCCCCCGTACACAATAACTCTTACGGTCCATGCATCAATGTGCGGACCGGCTGGCCGTTATTTTCTGTTCTTTATGTCTTCCCAGACATAATCATCGTAATTGTAGGACCGCTGTTCAAAGTTGTTGAACCGGTTTGTCGATGTGTTCCGGGTCTGTCTCGATGCCGTGCCGGATTTCTTCGCCTGTTTCTCCTGACGGCGTTTATCTAAGGTCTCAACGTCCTGTAAGGTCCGCACGCCGTTTTCCTTCCAGCCTGTGAGGATCTTGTCGGCATATGGGAAGCTCGCCGCTCCCGTGGCTGTGAGCGTCCTGTTGCATGCCTCCGTGACGATCGCAGCGTCGAAGCCGAACTCCTTGAACCAGCGGCGCATAAACTCCTGCTCCGCGGTTCCGGCGTTCCGGCCCATGATGCCGAAGGCTTTCATGACAGCGGAGGTGTCTTTTGAGTATCTCGTGGAGTGCTCTCTCGCCTCGTCGCGGGTATGGATCCCGGCCTGATACCAGTTCAGCGCCACTTTTTCTATGTAACGGATGCTGGTGTGGCCGCCCTCAGCGCAGTATTCCGCCAGGTATTCCAGAAGCTCGCAGGACATGTGGAGAACGTCATAGAAATAGGCGAATTTCTCGCACTCGATGGCGCTGAACGTCTTTCCGAGGTACTGTTGGACCGCGTAGAGGAGAGCAGAGAATTCTTCATCTGCCGACAGACGCTTCATGCGGTCGTAGCTGTTGCCAGCATCCGGGATATCCGGGGTTCCGGATTGCTGCTTCGCCATGCCGCGGTCACTGCTCTGCGGCTGTTTTCCGTTGTCCGCCATAGTCTCTTCCGGCATTCTTCCCTCCACATCAGTATCCCCGTAATTTCTCCGTGATTCCGGTGCCATGTATCCGGTGTCTGTCATGTTTTCTCTCGTAACCGCAGATTCACTCACCACTGTTTCCTCTTTCTCCGGTGCAAGCACACCGGCGCGCTCCCAGTATGCCAGGGCACGGCGGACATCTGCCTCTGTGTGGTTCAAAGCGTCCGCGATATCCGGGATCTCCACGCTTTCTCCGGCGTGGCGCAGAAGATATAAGTACACCTTTACATATTCTCCGCTGGCTGTCCCCATGTATTCGTCAATAAATGTATTGGAAACGGCGGTCACTGCCGCATTTATGTTGTTTTTGTAGCCTAAACCCATTCTTTTTTCACCCTTTATGTTCACGTTCCATTTCAAATCTGCCTGATATATCCGCCTTCTGCCCTATCGGTCGTTCTCTCCATCGGCCACTTACGTCTCACATTTTCAGTTTTCCGGGCAGCACCGCACTTTCCGGCACACTCGTTATCTCTTCTCATCTTGAAATATCATAACATACCCCCACAAAAAATGAAATAGCCGGAATTATCCACTGTGCTGATTGTGGATAATGTGGATAACGTGGATAAATGCGTTACATAATTATCAATAAAACTCGAAAAATTCCCGATTTTCCTTATTTTTCCCTACTTTCCGGCATTTTCAAATTTACAGTTATGTAAATCAAAAAATCCACAGGGTATTCAACAGGATTCTGTTGAAAACTCTGTGGATAATGTGGATAACTTACTGTCCAAGGAGCTTTTCGCCCACTTTTACAATATCTCCGGCCCCCATAGTTATCAACAGGTCGCCGTTGACACAATTTTCAAGAAGAAATGTCTCGATCGCATCGAAACTCGGGAAATAGTGGGTATCCGTCCCCAGCGCAGCGATCTTTTCCGCCAATGTCCCGGAGCTGATTCCCAGATTATCCGTCTCCCGGGCTGCATAGATGTCCGCGAGAACAACATGGTCCGCTGTGGATAACGCCTTCGCAAAGTCCTCCATCAGCGCCTTGGTTCTCGTATATGTATGCGGCTGGAAGACGCACCAGATCTCACGGTGTGGGTAATTTTTCGCCGCTGCCAGAGTTGCCGCGATCTCCTGCGGATGATGCGCGTAATCATCGATGATGGTCACACCGCCGATCTCGCCCTTTTTCTCGAATCTGCGGTGAGTACCTGTAAATCTAAGAAGTCCGTTCTTGATTCCTTCTCCGCGGATTCCCAGCTCATGAGCCGCCGCGATGGCCGCCAGGGAATTGTATACATTGTGGATTCCCGGAACGCCCAGTGTAATTATATCAATTGCTTTTCCGTCTTCTAAAAGTGTGTATGTCGCGCAGGCGTTCTCGTTGAATGTCACGTCCGCGGCACTGTAGTGGCTCTTTGCCGGATCACTTCCGACGGTGATCACCTTGATCGGAAGTCCGTCGCAGATCTCCTTATAGTCGCGGATATCGCTGTTGATGATCAGGATGCCGTTTTCCGGAAGAAGCTCCGCAAATTTGCGGAAAGAATGGCGGATATCTTCGATGTCTTTGAAGAAATCGAGGTGATCTGCTTCTATATTTAATATGATCTCCATGTTCGGGAAGAAGGACAGGAAGCTGTTTGTATACTCACAGGCCTCTGTCACGAAGAGCTCCGGACCGCCGACACGGATGTTGCCGCCGATAGAGTCCAGCATTCCGCCGACAGAGATCGTCGGGTTCTTCTTCTCGTCCATAAGGATCTCCGTCAGCATGGAGGTCGTCGTTGTCTTTCCGTGGGTACCGGATACGGCGATGGATTTCTCATAGTTTTTCATGAGCTGTCCGAGAAGCTCTGCTCTGGAAAGGATCGGCAGATTCTTCGCCGCTGCCGCCGCGTACTCCGGGTTATCCGGGTGGACTGCCGCTGTATATACAACAGCGTCGATATCGTCAGTAATGTTCTCCGTCCGCTGCCCGTAGACAACCTTTGCGCCGTGGGCGGTGAGCTTATCGGTGAGCTCGGATTCATGGGCATCGGAGCCGCTTACTGTAAATCCTCTCTCCAGCAGGATCTCAGCCAGTCCGCTCATGCTGATTCCGCCGATTCCGATAAAGTGAATGTGTTCTGGTTTATTAAAATCGATATGATACATCGTTGTCTCCTTTCGGATGTTTGATCTCTATTTTAAATGTTTTACACTGTATACATTTAAGCACGTATAAAATATGTGTTTAAATATACACAGTCTTTTACACATGATATCACAAAAATTAAAGAAAATCTATCCTCGAGGAAAAATTAACATGAGGCGAAATTCACGCAGATCTTTTCTTTTCTGTGCAGCACTTTCTATATAAAAAGGGCGTGTGAAAAAATGAGAAATCATTTGGCCCTTCTTTTTTATAGGCTATGTTTTTTCACAGCCCCTCGCGCGGTCACTTGCGACAATCTACCTCTTCGCGCGAGTGCGCATCTTTGGCACGTTAGTGCCTTCTTATGGAACAGGGAATTTCTCGAAATTTCCTGTTCCATAAAAAATCCCGCATCTACTGGATTTTTCATCCAACAGATACGGGATCACTAATTTTACGCTGCAGCTTTTCCAAAAATCACATGCTGATACCGGATCAGAACGGATAACAGGATCTGTCCAAGAATACCGATAGCCAGGATCTCTCCGATTCCGACTGTGATCGTGGAAAACCAGATCATGTCCTCAGAACCGTATGCGAAGCGGAGCACCCACGGAACAATGATCATGTTCGCGAGGATCGGCGGAACAGATACCAGGTAACGGTTTTTCTGGAGCAGGTAAGAACCTACCGCACCGATCAGGGTCGCAATACTTCCAAAGATCACATCGAGAGCCGCCGCACCGCCAAGGAAGTTGGCAAGCAGGCATCCGATAAAGAGTCCCGGAATTGCCGCCGGGGTAAAGTACGGAAGTACGCAGAGAAGCTCAGAGATCCTAAACTGGATCGGTCCAAAGCTGATCGGCAGGAACACCATCGTCAGCACCACATAGATCGCCGCGATAGCCGCCCCGTATACAAGTGTTAGTACCGGGCTGTTTGTTGCGTTGTTTTTCATATTCAGTTTCTCCTTTAGTTTTGTTTTACGAGTGGAAGGTCACGAACACTCGATTCATTTTCGCGCAGCAATGAGTCAGGCGGACATGTTCGCATGTACATCTGCCAACTGCTGCGGAAGGCATATACTGCAAGTATATGACCTTACGCCGGGAATCGGCGAAAGCCCTTTAAGACCTTGGTTTTTGCGGGCTTAGCAACGTTTGAAAGTATATCACTGCCTTTCTAAGATTTCAAGTTAAAAATTCAATTTTTCCAGAAGATAAATGGGTACGGTCTCTATTTTTCCTTCCTGCCCCCCTAACGTATCACCTTTCAAATACAATAAACAATCAGCTTTTCCCGATTCCAATACTTTTTTTGCCGTATTTCCAATGTGTTTTCCAGTTTTCACTTCTATTGCATATCTCCGGGAGGACTTCAGACCTTGTACCACAAAATCTACTTCTCCACCCTTAAAAGTCGCAAATGCTGGCATTTCAAAGGCAATTTCTTCTGGAAAATCCTGCCGCTTCTTCAAATTAATATATACAAAGTTTTCACTCAGCATGCCTGCAATTTCTGTTTGTGCAGCCCCAACTCGCGCCATATAATAACTTGCTAATCCCAGATCCATAAAATAGCATCTGCATCCTGGTTTAAAATTTAGAATGTCCATTTCTATAATTTTCCCACAAAATCCAATTACGCCGCAAAAACGTAACCAACTAATTGCCCGGTTGCAGACTGCCTTGCTAATATTGCTGGAATAGTCTCTTGTTACCAATTTTTGAAGTTCTTCACTGATACTATCTTCTTCAAGTCCCTTTTTTTCTCTGCCAAGTATCCTGCAAATTGAAAGAAAAATATCCGTAAATACCTGAGTGTCAAGAACATCTGTAAAATAACGAATTGATTCATGCATAAAGGTATCAATGATTCTAATCAATTCACTCCGTGCTCGCTCTATACTTTTCGAATTTAAGTATTCACGAACAACAGATGGATAACCACCAATTTGACAATATATATCATACCATGATTTTAATTCTGCCCCAGTCACTGGATCCAAGTTTTTTCCAAGTAGCTTATATTTCTCAAATAGATCCGTATCCGCTGCTTCCAGAAATTCTTCATATGATAAGGTATAGATTTGAATACTTGTAACATCCCCACTTGAATACCGAAATTCCGGTTCATAGATTCTTCCAAGATAGCTGCCTGTAACAATAAAGCGGCACCGAAACTGTCGTGTGAATTCACGAATTCGGTTATAAATTTCTGCTGACTCTTGAATTTCATCTATGATAATAACGGTGTCCTCTGTGTCTGAAAAATTTTCATCAAACAGACGAAATGCATCATGTAGCGGAGCTTGAGGGCGCGGTCCCTCTCCCGGCTGCCAATCGCATGCCTTTTGATAACAGGAAAGGAACTGTTCTCCGCTCAGTTCAAATAAGTTTATATACACTTTATGACTAAAATTTTCATCTGCAAATTTGTTAATGATATACGTCTTTCCTACCTGCCTCGCACCATTAACCTCCAGTGTCGTATGACAATTGTCATTTTTCCATTTGAGTAATGTCTGGTAAACATGCCTTTTTATATCCATACGTTCACTTCCTATTTTGATTTTATTGGTTTTTTCCTTCTTCTTTCATATTTAGATACCATTTTTCTTCTTCCTCCCATAGCCAAACCACTTAACATTAAAACCGGAACATAGCACCATTTCATAATAGCTTCACATTCCGGTTTTCTTTTCTAAGTTTAAAAATTTTCCTGTTGTATCTAAAATACCATCGGAGATTCTACGGACCGCTTGGGGATTTTTAAGATTTGTAAAAATATAATACTCGATGTCCAGCAGATCATGCTCTGCTGATCCCGCGAATATTATTTTAGCCACGTTTTTCCCTTGCTTTTTCTAATTTTTCCCTCACTTCGCTGATTGTACTTGTTCTGCCAGCCTGTATATCTTTAAATCCTTCGCCAATCAGACGATAAAATTCCAATCTTTCTTTATTAGACAGTTCAACCGCTTTCTGCGCATTCGCCATTGCCATACAATCACTTCTTTTCATTTCTTAATATCAGAGTATCATAATTTTTAACATCTAACAATCCCTTTGAACCATATCCCCTCGATTTCTTTTGTACTCTATATCGTTCCTCCTGTTAAAATTATTATACCCTATCGATTATCAATTGTAAATATTTTTCGAACGTATGTTCTCTTTTGTGAGGCATATATCCACACCTCTTAGTTATCTTAGTCTATCTCTTAGTCTTAAGTCTTCTTAAGCAAAAATATCTTCTCCAAACCTGTCAGAAAATATATTTTAGAGAAGATATTCTTTAGGAAACTATCACGCCATCCTATGTGCAGGTCGTATGTTCACTTTATTTTCTGCAGTTCCTGTCTCTTGGCATAAATCCTTTATTTTGTTTTCTGCCTTTCTTGAAGTTTTATCTACCGCATACGCAGTAGCTGCACCTGCCGCCATCCCGACTCCAACAGAGCCTGGTCCTAAAACTGGTGCAGTTACAATAGTTACTACATCACTGGTAAACTTTGCAACCGCTGCAGTACCTGCTCCTCTTATTCCTTCTTTGGCAACATCCAGGCCTGCTTTTCCTAAAGTTTTCTCTTTTTTCATGACAGGTTTAATATTTTTTGCAACCTCCACTCCTGCGGATATTGCACCTCCCATTTTGGCAGTCTGTCCTGCTTGCTCAGCTAAAACTTTGGCATTTTTTACAACTGCTTTTGCTCCGCCTTCCACGCCTTTTGTTGCCAACGCTTTCGTGGCTATTACTTCTGTTTCTCCTGATGTTATTCCGGAGTTCGTCATCTTTTGTGTGATTTTCTTTCCATGTACAAACTTCTTCACAGTTGATTTTCCATATTGTTGACAGGTTTCACTTGTTCCCACTAACTGCGTACCTTTATACTGCCCCTTACTGACTCTATTTACTATCTTATTCATGCCGCTTTTGCTGGTTACATTTTTAAGCTGCTCTCTGCCAATCACTTTGCCATTTTTGTTAAGTGTTAAGAGATCATCGCGTACTGCAGTCGTTGACTTCGCGAGAATTTTTTTTTGCCCTTTAGCAATATTTACAGGATTATAATTATATTGGTCGCAACGCATTTGTTCAAATACATGACCTTTTAGGTTTTTGTTGCCACCGGCTCGTTTTAATGCCTGCCCCCCTACTTTGGCTTCATATGCGCTGCGCGCTGTCGCCGCTGTAGTTCCCATTTCTACGGATTTTCTTTCTTTTTTATTTTCCTTTTCTTTTATTTCTTCTTCCATTTTACTTTTATTCTTCGGTTGAAAAAGACTCATTTTCTTCCCTCCACTCCTCGTAACTCATGAGATCATTGTGTGCTGTTCTAAGAACATAAAGTAAAACTAATCCATCATCAAGTAAACCAACAACAGGAATAGCATCTGGCATTAAGTCTATAGGACTAACCAAATAAAGCAAACCTGCTATAATTACAATCACGGTTGCCAGCGGAATCTCTCTATAATTCCCCCTTGAATAATCAAGAATTAAATTGCACAAAACAGGAATATCCGCAAATACTGTAGAAAGCGGTTCTGGAAGATTCTGTAGTTTACGGCAAAGTTTCTCAACTTTATCAATCAGTTCTTGTGCCTTGTCCTCATCCTCTGCAATGGCTCTTGCCTCATCAGATCTGTCACTTACGGCCTTTTTTACATCCTTTTGATCAATTCCCTCATCTTTAAGTTTTTTCAGTAATATTTTTTCACTTTCATCCTCTGAACCGTGTTTATGGATAAACCATTTCTTCATTTTTTTATGCTCCCCTTCTTTTTCTTTTTTTTCAACTCTTTTGTCAAAAAATACATTGCTAATCCTACCCATATATTTTTAGTGGGTCTCATGCTCATTCCTACATCTCCTTCCCTAAGCTCAATTGCTCTGTGAAATACTCTTTCTTTTCACAACACTTGTATTTCCTATAAACAAACTGTAATCTTTTGTGAATGGTAGATAATATCGTAATTATTATACTATAATTATAACTATTTTACAACGATAAATCCCACTATAATTATGACAATCACAAGCAATAAGGGAGTATTTCATCATGTTTGACGTTCTTCAGCGAATCACCGATTTGCGTTTAGCCAGGAACTGGTCTGAATATCAGTTATCAGTCCGTTCAGGTCTTCCGCAATCTACTATTTCTTCTTGGTACCGTAAAAAAATGCTGCCTACGATTCCATCTTTACAAAAAATTTGTGATGCTTTTGACCTGTCTCTTGCGCAATTTTTTGCTGTAGAAAACTGCACTGAGCTTACTGATGATCAGCTGTCCTTAATCAAACAGTGGGAGTTATTAACTGCTGAGCAAAAGCAGGCTATCTTAAATCTGATTCATTCTATCATCTTTCAATAATTCTTTTTGTTTCTATTCTGTAATCAGCAAAACATCTTTCTATTCCTGCTGTTTTACGGTATACTAAACCATGCGCGCATTTTCCTGCACCGGTCTGAGCCTCAATTTACCAGAAAAGATAGAAAGGACACGTACATGACACATTCCCCCCTCACAAGACTCCAGAAATTCCGTCTTCTGTCCCTGATCCCACTCTATTTCATGATCGTGGGACTGTTTTTACAGCCCATCACGGAAATTCTTCCGGGACTCTGGACATTGATCAAGGAGCCGGACTTCCTGATCACGGACTACTTCCTGGTCGGCGGCATCGGAACTTCCTTTATCAACGCCGGACTGCTGACGCTTTTATGTATCTGGACCATCTATTTCCTTGATATGGAGATGGACGGACATACGATCACATCCAGCTGCCTGATGTTCGGCTTCTCCCTGTTCGGAAAGAACCTCTTAAATATCTGGGCGATCCTGTTTGGTGTGTACCTCTACTCCCACTACCATAAAACACACCTGTCCCGTTACGTTTACATCGGTTTTTACGGCACCAGCCTGTCCCCGATCATCACGCAGATCATGTATATCTCGGATCTCCCCTACCTGCTGCGGCTTCTCATCAGCCTCGCTGTGGGACTCATGATCGGTTTCGTGCTGCCGCCTTTATCCACCCATGTCCACTACGCCCACAAAGGTTACTCCCTCTATAACGTGGGCTTTTCCGCCGGAATCATCGCCACTGTCGTTGTCTCCGTCTTGAAATCCTTCGGCATCACCACCGAGTCCCGCCTGATCTGGTCCGAGGGCAATAACCAGCTGCTGTTTGCGATCCTCTGCGGGCTGTTTGCCGCCATGATCATTGCGGCATTCCTCTTCGGCGGAAAGGAAGTCGGTGAATCCTACAGAAAGATCTTATCCTGCTCCGGAATCGGCGGAACCGATTATCTCCGGGATAACGGTGGCGCGGCAACGATCCTCAATATGGCAGTCAACGGTTTATTTGCAACGATCTTTATTCTCGGCGTCGGCGGCGAGTTAAACGGACCGACTATCGGCGGAATCTTCACGATCGTAGGATTTTCCGCCACTGGAAAACATATCCGGAACATCGCCCCGATCATGTTTGGCGTCCTCTTCGCGAGCTTCACAAAACGCTGGACCATTAACTCCCCGTCACCGATGCTGGCACTTTTATTCTCAACGACACTGGCGCCGATTGCGGGGGAATTCGGAGTTCTCATGGGACTTCTCGCCGGATTCCTGCACTCTTCCGTCGCCTTGAATGTCGGAATTGTGTATGGAGGCATGAATTTATATAATAATGGATTTGCAGGTGGAATTGTGGCGATTTTCATGGTTCCGGTGATACATTCCATCCGCGACCGGAGAGCGCGGGCGAAAGGTGAGATTTCGCTGTAATGCATGTGGTATCTACCCTCTGCTTTTCAATGTTAGAGCCCGGAGGAATCGACCACTCAGAGTCCAGTAGAAACAACCAATCC
>ENA-ORNZ01002430-ORNZ01002430.1-human-gut-metagenome-genome-assembly--contig:-NODE-2430-length-11814-cov-19.119483_pt1 | contig 11814 bp, 8 predicted proteins | sample MGYA00242124_ERZ509040 | MGnify/ENA primary metagenome ERZ509040 (study PRJEB26280, sample SAMEA2338733) | human gut metagenome | biome: human gut; feature: human-associated habitat; material: faeces... | reverse complement strand
GAGTTCCGGTGCTCGACCCTAAGCAATGGTTCGAGTTGGCAAGATGCAAATATGACGCTCCGCAGGGGTTCGACTCTGTCAGTTTGCTGAAAGATAATGTAGCTTCCGAACGCTGCGCAATCCTTCGTTATCAGGAAATTGCAGATTTTACCAACGGGAAAGATTTCACGACTTGTGACATCGCCAAACATATTCTTGCCGAAGAGGAAGAACATGAACAGGATTTGCAGGATTATCTGACTGACATTGCGAGAATGAAGAAATCATTTCTTGAAAAGTAAAATGGTAATATAATAACGGACAGCCTAAAAGCATACACCGGAGCTCAAACCATAGATTTGGTCGGAGTTCCGGTGTTTTGTTTTCTGCGGCAGAACCTTTTTAGTGCCTGATAAAGAAATGACCGAACTTATTCAGATGGATTTCTTTACCACGACTTAATGCTTCCATGATTACTTCTAACACCGGTTACAGTATGGAGGTTAACTCCCATTTGTGTACACTCCAGTTCTTTTGCAGATATATACACAGTAACATAGGGGGGTATTCTTTTTTTGCTGTTGTGCCTCCTTTCTATTTCTTTTTTTCATCTTCCTTTCATCTTCCCGCATATCATTCCGTCGTTTGCGATGCCGGACGGTGTACGTGCCGTGTTATGCTATTTTATATTCTTCTTACATCCCCCCAGGCGCCACCCCCCCGTTCCCGACCTCCGAAAGGGTGTAGGACAGGCCGTAGTACCCCTCGTCACCGCCTTCGGACTCGGGCGTGAATGTCCACACTGCGCTGCCGTTGCGGGTGAGGGTGATGGGGGCGGGAGTGCCCTTATTGTCCGCCATCGGGAGAAGGAAGACGTCTCTGTCCCTGTCGGCTGCGGGGAGTTGGAGGTTGGCGGCGTAGACCAGTCCTAAGTAGTTGCCGTCCAGAGTATAATTCGACCAGCGGATATAATTTTTCATTGTCAGGCCGTAGCCGGCAGGGATGCGCAGGCGGGAGCAGCAGTAGGTGAAGGTGAGCGACCAATACTCGGAATTGCCTTGGGGGGATTCAATTCCGGAAGCCTCCATCACCGGGATGGAGGCGTTGCTGCCGGGAGCCGGGATAGTGATTAGCCCGTTCTCCGGCTTGCCATTGCCTACATAGTAGCCTTCGATGCTTTTAACGAAGTATCCGTCGTAGGTAATAAGGGTACGGTTGAACTGGGGATCGTCGTTGAGTCCCATCTCGCCGGCTTCAGCCTCGGTGAGGTAGCGCCAGGCACCGCCGGAGTATTTTAAGGCGGAGTAGTTGTCAAAGCGATTACTATCATAAACCTCCCGAAACTGGGTATACAGCCACACCACATCCCCCTCTTCCCACTTCGTTCCTTGTTCCGTCTGCACGGCACGGGTGGTTGGGCTGTTTTTCCCGTCGGGCAGGGTGATGGCGGCCTCGGCGAATGCGGGCTTCGGGGCGATGGTGATGCTGAGTGAGCGTTGGGCGCCAGCCGGGCGGGTGCCGGTGGTGGCGGGAGTTTGTACTATTTCGTCGTCGGTGGCGGTGCAGCTCCAGGTCAGCAGGACGAGGAGGAGTACGGCGGCGGTGGAAAGGAGTTTATGTTTCATATCGTTATTACGTTTTAATGTGAATGGATGGGTTAATTAAGAGTATTCCGGGTAAAGTGCAGGACGGGCCATGTTCCGTCGCCTGCTAACCAGAAGCTGCTTGAATTTACAGACGCAGACCTGTAGATGTCGATACCATAGGCGGGCGTGGCGTCGGGGGCGTAACAAGTGATGGTGCCGGGCGCCGAAACGGGGCTACTCATGAGTTTGAGTATATCGCCCTTTCCGGGGTTGGTATTGTAGATAAGATATGCTGTACTTTGGCAATTGGATGTGCCTTTACCACCGGTGCCGGCGCCGTAGCAGTTCCATACATTATAGTTATTGCCGTCCATGAATCCGACGATAGCGCCAATTCTGCCGATGGGTATCCCTTCAGTGCTGGCTGTAGCGGTGCCGCGGGCGTAGCAACTATTGAGTACTCCGTTATAACAGTGATAGCCTACCAATCCTCCGGCATAGATATTGATGTTTGCTGTTTCAGATGTAACGGAGACATTACCTTCAGCTATACAACAGTAGATAGTGGAGCTGGAATTATTCGAATTCCACCCGACAATTCCTCCTGCATTTATAGAGTTACCGTCAGATGCATTTACCTCTATAGTGACGCTGCCGATGGCGTGGCAGGCAAATAGTAGGCCACCGGAACCGTTCACTCCTGTTATTCCTCCGGCCTCTACTGAAAGTTGTCCTAATAGTTCTAAGCGATCTACTGTTATCTTGACGTCCGTCCGGCAACGGGTAATAGTACCACTGTTAGCTCCCACTAATCCGCCGGCATTTGAGCCAAATTCGCTCGTATTGATTATCCCCTGAGCGGAGCATAGGGAAACAGTGGAACCACCACCATTCCATCCAACGAGGGTTCCGACATTTATTGTATAGTCTGGTATTATCTTCACATCGCGCAGGTGAATGCCGGTCAGCAGAGCATCGCCGTCTGTCATCCCGAAAAGGCCGGCAGCTAATCCATTTTGCATATTACTGATTTTCAGATGGGAGATAGTGTATCCGTTACCGTTATAAATGCCGGTAAATGGCCGAAAATCAGAGCCGTACTGCATACCGATAGGCTTCCAATTGTCAATGCCATTCAAGTCAATATCCGCTATCTGTATGGCATTGAGGTTCTGCTGTCCGTTATTCACATCGTCAGCAAACCGTGCCAGGTCTTCTGCCGTGCGTATCAGCCGGAACTCCTTGCCGTTGATCTTCGTGGTAAGGATGCCGTCCTGCCAGGGCACGTCGCTGTCGGATATCGTCACGGTCACGCGGTCCGCCTCCACGGTCACGTTGTAGACGTATTCGTGTCCGCCTTCCAGCAGGCTGCCGTTCTCTGCCACATATTCCCGCTCCTTGCCATCGGAGAGGCGCACCCGGATGAACGTTTTCCCGCTCACGTCCTGCGGAGGCAGCAAGGCTTCGTAAGCCACGACGAAGCCCGCGGGGGTATCGGCACAACGGTGGGGAGTGATGGTTTGCGGGGGCAACTCGCCCCCTTCGGTAGGGACATGGGCTGTCAATGTTCCGGTCTGCGGGTCGATGTCTGCTACCATGAAGAGGTTCTCGTTGCCCAGCAGCACGGTGGCGCCTGCCACGTCCTCGTCCTTGAGAGAGCCGTCGGAACGGAGGCGGACAACGATGCGCGCCATGCCGTGGCGGAAAGTGAGCGCGGGATTGCTGCGGTGGAGTGTCTGTGCGGCATATACATAATCACTTTTTTCATAATAATCATCTTTACTCTGGTTATAAACGGCTATACATTGATAAAGATATTCTAAATTGTCACCAAAGAGGATCATCGGTGTAGGTCCGTAAGCAAGGACTTCCTTTTGGGTTTCCCCGGCTTTCCACTCGGCAGGTGCGGTGTCGATGCCCGGACCGGAAACGTTGCCGTCGTGTACAAAGCCTTGGGCCGTGCGGTAAACGAAGGCTTTTAGCTTGCCGTCCATGTGGACGAGAATCCGGTCGCCGTCGTCGAAGGTGCCGTCGGTGATGGCACGGCTGGCGGGGGCTTTATCGTTGCCGTGTGCTTCGCGGTGGTCGATGGTGGCGCCGAAGGTGACGGAGGTGCCGTCGCCGCCGGCAGTGATTTCCGGGTCGTTGTCCGCGCTGCACCCCGTGAGGGTTGCCAGTGTTGCCGTCATCGCTATCGCCGTGGCAAGCCACAGGCGGATGCTATGCCGCCGGATGGCTTTCGGGAGGATATGGTTCTGTATCTTCATGTTCTTTTTATTTTCTTATTCTTTTATTTCTTGTTCTTGATGAATGGCGTGGCTACTACTTGCGCCGGAGTTGGGGCAGGTTGCCGTCGGCGACTTCTTAGAGGGTGATGTCCTTGCTGCCGCCGTCCGTCCAGTCTTCGATATCGGCTTTCTCTATTTTGATGCCGGCACGCTCCACGTTTACATTGAAGGTATAGGAGGTGGAGGGCGCAAGGCCTCCGCCCGCCGTGCCCGCTGGGAAAGTGAGCGCGGCGCCGAAGGTGGTGCCGTCCAGCGTCAGTTGCAGGCGCACGGCGTTTGCTGCCTGCGGCCAGAGGATGACGGTGCCCGTGGGCTGCCCCCCGGTGGTGATGGTGGTGGGCAGATTTTCGAGGGTGGACGCCGTGCCCGTGGCTTTGGCTTCGCCGGTGGAGGTGTCGAAGGTTCCCGCCGTGCTCACTCCCGTGAGGGTGTAGGTCGGCCCGTCGGCGGGAAACACAACACCGGTACCCGCCTTGAAGCGCAGGGTAATGCGGCTCATGCGGTGCGAAAACAAGAAATCTACCTCCGGGCTGCTGCTTTGGGCTGTTTGCTGCGCCCAGAGGTAGTCGATGACGGGCAGGTTTTCCGGGCTTTGGTCGGTAGCGGTGAGGGTTTTCGTGAGGATGCCGTCGCTGCCGGGCCTGGTGCCGTTCGCGCCCTCGCAGGGGTAATAAGCGGTGAACTCCGTCGGGGATGCATCCTGAAAGTAGAGGGTGTTGTCCTCGCCCGCCGCGCCGGGCACGGGGCGGAAAACACTGCCGTCGGTTTGATACCGGATATTGACATAGTTCGTTTTCCCTTTCGCAGAAGAGGCGGAGATGCCGATACAGTCGTCGGCATCCCATGCCGTGTTCGAGGCGCGGGTGGACGCCACGCTGCCTGCCTTGCCTACAGAGGCGGTGATAATGGCAGCATTCGGCACGTTGCCGCCGGGTTCATTGTTCTCTTCGCTGCATCCTGCGGCGAACATGGCTGCTATCACGGACGTGACAGCGAAAAGCCGGGTTGATGTGAATTGCTTCATCTGCTATTTGTTTTTAGTTTATGATTCATGATTGATTATTCCACTCCGGCATTCACGTCGCCGCCGTCGGTTTCCGTCCAGCCGATAATCGTACCGCCCGTTTCGAGATTTACCGGTGCATATACATCACCGGTAAGGTGCATGGGATGGAGCTTGTCGGTATTGAAATCCTTGAACATTTCGCTGAAATCGGTTTCCACCGTGTCTGTCACGCCATCCACGAAGGTGAGTGTCACAACCATACGCTGCACTGCTCCCGGAATCATTCCCGGAACCCACACGGCACCGACCAGTTTTCCTTCCAACCGGACAAAAGGAACCGGCACGACAGTCACTACGCCCGTCACTTCGCCCGTGCGCAGATCGACGGATGGCGCCACTCCTTCCAGCCGGGCTTCGATACCGGTAATACGCCTGATGTCTCCTCCGGAAACAGTCAGTTCGAATGCTATCTTCCGGAAGAGCTGCCGCATGGGTAATACGACGCTTACCGTATCGTCCGCCACGACGTCCGCTGTCACCGTACCGCCTAATAATACTCCCGGTTCAGGGTGTTGCATCCCGGCGTTGTCCGGGTCATTGTCCACTGTCGCCACACCGTCCTTTACCGTAACGTGTTCTGCCGGATTATAGCCGAGCAGTTCCGTCCGTCCCGGCACGAACAACCCGGTCAGCGCTGCAACCGGTTCATGCAGGGTGAAGGATGCTCCCGCCGCTTCCGTGGTGTATTCCGAAGGGGTGGCTATGCCTTCGCCGCGCTGTGTCCAGTCAGCGGTTATCACGATGGCACCTTTGTCGGGATGCGGGGTGTTGTAGATCGGGTCCTTCACGTCGCAACCCGCGAGGAATAGGGTCGCCCAGACACAAAGTAATGTAATTGTAATTTTCATATATCGTATTTTTATAGTTCTACTTATTTGCTGCCGATAGTCCACACGAGGCTGATACCTGCCTGCGTGGGACCCCAGAAGTTGTTTGTCTTGTTCCGTTCCTTATAGACACGCATGCCGTCGGTCACCCCGAAACTGTCGTATTCGGAACGGGTGTAGCCCAGACCGAGGTTAAAGTCAATGGAAAAGCTGCGGGACAGATAAAGCTGATAGCCCACCGTCAGTCCGGCATTCCACAGCTTGCCCTGATAGCCTGTGTCTTTCGACAGGATGCTGCCGAGAGGGTACTTATATATATTGTACTCGCCGTAGCTGCCCGAAACTCCGGCGTAGAAGCGTTTGTCGCGCAACAGATACCACCGTACTTCCGGATTGACGAGCCACATCTTCTGTACTTTGCCACGCTCTCCGCCCCACCACGAGAGGCTGCCGTCCAGCCGGATCCCGACATTCTCATTCAGACGCCACTCTACCCCCAATGTGGGAAGCAGCAGGGCGTCATACAATGCATTCGTGCGGACGGCAAACCGATAAGGCCGTTCTGTTTCCCGGATGCGTTGCTCCGATACGGAGGCAGGCTGTTGTTCCACTGCGGGAGGTTCGGATGGTTTCTCCACGGAGGTTTCCGTTTTTTGCTCCACGGCTCCTTGTTTCTGTTGGGGAGCTTCCCGTTTCACTTTTTCTTTGGCGGGCGTCGTCTCCGACGTAACCTTAGCCGAAGGGATATGGAGCGTCACTACCACCAAGTCTTTATTATTATAATACGCACGCGCGTAATTGGCGGTGATGAAATCGGCTTCTTTCAGTCCTTTGCGGGTGATAAGTTCCGACTTCACGCGATTGGCACGGGCGAATGCCGTGTTCAGGTTCTCTTTAGTGGTGGACAGCGAAGCACAGTAGCCGTCCACATAAACGGGCATGTTACCTTTCGCAATCTCCGCCTTGTGATGGTCTATCAATCCATAGAGCCTTTCAAGTTCCGCCTCATTGCCCGCAAGGATAAACATCTCCTCGCCCGGAAGAAAACGGAAAGTGATTACTTTGTCTGCTGCTTTCTGTGCGGAAGCTGTTACTCCGGATAATATGAATATAAGAAGCAGAGCCAGCAGTTTTTCTTGTAATTGTTTCATAAGGTTCATTTTTATTTGTTTCACTCTAAATATGTAATGTTATTTATAGGGCATTAATAAGATATAAATCACCTGACAACAAAGTTAAAGGCATGCTTTGGGTTCTCTTAACAAAAAGGTAAATAAAACCTATATCAAAAAGTAAATCTTACATTTTTCTTAGTACGTTTAGTTGTTTCAGTACGTCTGGTTGCGTTTTTTAGTACGCCTGGTTGTATTTTAGCCCATATAAGGTGTTTTTTGAGATAAATCAAGGAAGGTATTATTCATTTTATTAAATTTGCAAAACAGATACACAAACCTCATGGACAACAGAACACTTATCTTGCTTTTCACTTGTTTCATACCGCTTTTTACAGCAGTAGTGGGGACGATTATCGAAGCTATTTCCTTACAGGATAGTGTGACCGTCCGTGAAAAACATGTCAAGAGGATGCTTATGTGTTACTTCCTGATGTTTATTTTTATTGGTACCGGAGTGGCTACCGGAGTGGCATTGCCGAAGATTGCCATACAGATATTACCACTCACTGTTTTTTCTCTTTACATAGCTCCCGTCCTCTATTATCGTTTCGTTTACCTGCTGACCAATACGGAGAACAAGGAAACTTCTCATTTCAGCAGACATTACCTCTTTCCGGTTCTGTCCGCTCTCGGTTTTTGCGCCTTCTTTTATATTGTCCCGCCCGCCATCCGCCTGCAATTGGTGGTGGAAAGGACTGTTGCCGGTTATCCGGTCACTACCTTTATCTTCAAAACGATTCCGTTGGTACAGTTCGCCCTTGCCATCCTATATATGTCGCTCGTCTTCCGAAAGCTGACAATATGTTACCGTCAAAACGGGCCAAAAAGTGTTTTGTGGAAGAAATGGTTTCACATTTCCGTTTTCCTATGCAGTCTCACCATCATTTGGTCGGGAGCGTTCTGCCTGACGACGTGCCGCCAGGTAGCGGTAGCCGCTTTATCCATAGCGATTGTCGCGGCCTGGATACAGGCCATTCATCTCTGTTGCCACACCTTCAATCGAAGGTCGTTGCTCTTCCTGCCGCTCACTATTGCTCCTATTCCCCTGAAAATGCCTTCCAGGGAACAACTTTTCGAGCAAAGAAACGGTAGCGGAAGGCATCGTACATATACCCGCTGGACACAAACCGGTGATCCCGTGAAGGTAGAACCGGCACCTCTCAACCGTAAACTCTTTGAACAGCAAGTCATCGGGAGAAAATTATATCTGAATCCGCAACTCCGGTTGTCCGACCTGATGGAGCTTTTCAACACCAACCGCAGTTATCTTTCCGGTTTTATCAATGAAACGTATGGCTGCGGCTTCAACGGATATATCAACCGGCTGCGGCTTCGCGAATTCGAACGGCTGATGAACCTGCCCAGTAACCGGAAAAAAGCGGCAACCAAACTCTATGCGAAAGCCGGGTTTCCCAACTACCAGACTTATCTTAGAATTAAAAAGAAGGTTTACAATCAGGAAAGTTAAATACGCAGCGATATGATTACGAAAGAGTTTTTGCAATACACCGGCTTTTGTGCCCCCATTATTTCTTCATTGGGGTGCGCGATTATGCTTGTCCTTTTCCGCCATACCCATGCCAAATCCGAAGAAGGAACACTGCACCGCCTGCTGGTGTCATACTTCCTGTTGGTGAGCTTAGGGTGGATATGCTCGCTCGTCTATGTCTATCTCCCTTTGCTGTATGTGCGTATCAATGTTCTTTTTTATCTGATTGTATTTTGGAGCCAGGTGGTCTTCTACCAGTTTATCTATACACTTACCCGGTTGCCCGGAGAAAAACCGTTCTCAAGAATCCACTATATTTTTCCTTTGGTGATAGTCGGCATATTCGCCGTATGGTCGGCTTTCGTGCCTTTTGAAACGCAAGTGTATATTGTCACATCGCGGGGAGAAGTTGCGCCCGGTTACGAAGCCTACTCCCGTTTCTTTACCGCCCGCCTGCTGCTACGAGGAATATGGAACATAGCCTACACCGCCCTTGCCTGGTGGCGGTTGCTGGCTTACCGCCGTTCTATATCCGACTATTCTGCCAATGCCGACCGCACTTCGTTGGCTTGGGTGACACTTTTGCTGCTGATTTCGTTCAGCCTGATTCCTCCTTCTCTGCTTTCGGCCATTTTCTCCAAAAAGATACTGATAGCGTCGCTGTTGCTGCTGATTCCCCAATTGTTGCTGGTAGTGCAGCACGCTGTGGTCTGTTACAATATGGCTGTCGGGAATTTCGTGGTTATTTATTATCCGGGAGAAGAAATGGAGACAGAATCAAAGGAAGATACCGAAATGGGAATGGAAAAAGAAACTGAATCGGAGCGGGCGCATAAACGGAAAAAGTTTGAGAAATATATATATGAACATCGCCCGTATCTGAATCCCGATTTACGGATAACGGATCTGATGCAGGCTTTTCACACGAACCGAACGTATATCTCCCGGTTTATCAACCGCGAATATGGAATGAATTTCTCCCGTTATATCAATATGCTACGCCTTCGTGAAATGGAAGCGTTGCGCAACGACCCGGCCTGCTCCCGCCTTCCCGAAGAGGAACGCGCCTGCCTGGCAGGATTCAGCAATTTTCGCAGCTATCAACGTGTAAAGAGGATGGCGGAGAAGGAAAAATAGATCATGTTTTCCAAAGACTGGAAAACAAACAACATATAAACAGTAAGCAAGATGAATAATATTACGAATTATTACGGAGACTTGGGCATATTTCTTTATTATACCCCTATCGTGAGTGCTTTTATGGCTGCATTCGCCCTACTTGCCAACCGTCGGCGAACTCCTTCGCAAACGTGGTTGGCTCTTGTCTTAGTTACATTCGGAACCGGCATGGCTGCCAGTTTCCTGTTCGACCGCTATTTCAGCGCGAGCCATAGCGAAATATTCCGCCCGGTCAATTTTATCTTTTCCACGGCAAATTCCATTGTCATTCTGTTTTACTATGTTTCACTGATGCGTCCCCAATTGCTTACCCGGAAATATATGCTTTATTTTAGTGGGGGCTGGGTGCTATTTTCTCTATTTGTCCTGTTGCCCGGCACGTTTTCTGCCCGTTTTCAACCGGTTCAGGGTATCCACAGGTTGGCGGATTTATCTTCGCTGCCGATGGTTTTCCACCTTCTGACTATCTGTTGCATCCTTGTTTTTTATACCTGGATGGGTGTTTTTATACTACGTATCTACCGTGATTACCGTAAGTTTATCGTCAACAGTTATTCTTTTGTGGGAGGGATTACCCTTTCGTGGGTGAGCATTACGATTTATTTGTTTATTATCATGGGTATCCTCGATATACTCTGGATGGTGAACACTTCCGCCGGATACAAAATGCTGTTCAATGTCGTTTCTTTGGGAGCGGTGTGGACACTGTTCTGGTATGGTTCCCGCCAGAGCGCAATTCCTCCGGTGGATATTGAGCCGAAGAAGAAGAGCTTCAAGGAAGTGGAAGAGTTATCTGTCACCACGGATGACAAGCAAGCAAAACTCAAAATACAATTGCTGGAATATTTTAATCATAAAAAGCCTTATCTGAATCCGGAACTTTCGCTGAAAGAGGTGGCACAAGCGTTGCAGACAAATCATTATGCGCTTTCCCGTTTTATCAACAAAGAGTTTGAGGTGAATTTCTATACACTTATCAACCGTTTCCGTGTGGAGTATATACTTCACCTGATCGAATTGAACAAAGGTACTATCAACTGCGATACGCTTCATGCAATTTCCGGTTTTAAGAGCCGTACCACCTTTTTTAAACAGTTTAAGGAGATTGCCGGATGCACGCCACAGGAATACATCGAAAGCCGGAAGGCAGAAAAGTCCGACAATAGTACGATAAAAACAAAACTATTTTAGAGTAAATCAAGAAGAAATCTTTCTTTTTTCGTATTTTTGTCCCAATATGCACGTTTAATCCAAGTAGATAACGAACATTAGCAAAAAAAGAATGAAAGTAATTGATTTAATACATAGTAACAAGAAAACTGCTTTTTCTTTCGAGATCCTTCCACCGCTGAAAGGAACGGGAATAGAAAAGTTATATCAGACAATCGATACGCTTCGGGAATTTGACCCGAAATATATCAATATCACTACCCACCGCAGCGAATATGTGTATAAAGACCTCGGTAACGGATTGTTTCAGAGAAACCGCTTGAGAAGGCGTCCGGGAACGGTTGCCGTGGCTGCCGCCATCCAAAATAAATACAATATTACGGTAGTCCCGCATATTTTGTGCAGCGGATTCACACGTGAAGAGACCGAGTATGTGTTGCTAGACCTGCAATTTCTGAATATCACGGAATTACTGGTATTGCGTGGTGACAAAGCGAAACATGAGTCGGTATTTACACCGGAAGGTGACGGTTATCATCATGCTATTGAGTTGCAGGAGCAAATCAATAATTTCAATAAAGGTATTTTTGTGGACGGTTCGGAGATGAAAGTCAGCAGTACGCCGTTTTCTTACGGGGTGGCTTGTTATCCGGAGAAGCACGAAGAAGCGCCTAATATCGAGACTGACCTTTACTGGCTGAAGAAAAAAGTGGAAAACGGGGCGGAATATGCCGTGACACAGTTGTTCTACGATAACAGGAAATATTTTGAATTTGTGGAGCAGGCGAAGGCGGCAGGTATCAATATACCTATCATTCCGGGAATCAAACCGTTCAAGAAGCTGTCTCAACTAAGCATGATTCCAAAGACTTTCAAAGTGGATTTGCCGGAAGACTTGGTGAAAGAGGCTTTGAAATGCAAGAATGACGCGGAAGCCGAGCAGGTAGGCATCGAATGGTGTGTAGCCCAGTGCAAGGAGTTGATGGCTCATGGAGTGCCGAGTATTCATTTCTACTCTATCGGAGCAGTAGACAGTATCAAAGAAGTAGCCAAAA
>ENA-ORNZ01002425-ORNZ01002425.1-human-gut-metagenome-genome-assembly--contig:-NODE-2425-length-11822-cov-10.256310_pt1 | contig 11822 bp, 10 predicted proteins | sample MGYA00242124_ERZ509040 | MGnify/ENA primary metagenome ERZ509040 (study PRJEB26280, sample SAMEA2338733) | human gut metagenome | biome: human gut; feature: human-associated habitat; material: faeces... | reverse complement strand
TTCGTATGGTGGCTATGAGCTTTTCAAACTTCGGTATCTGCCCGATATTTGCAAACTCGTCTAACAGACAGCGCACATGGACGGGCAGCCTGCCGCCGTATTCATCATCTGCCTTGTCACAAAGGAGATTGAAAAGCTGCGTGTAAAGAATACTCACGACAAAGTTAAAAGTATCGTCGGTGTCGGAAATGATAACAAACAGGGCGGTCTTGCGGTCGCCTATGGTGTCAAGCTCCATTTCGTCGGTTTCCATAAGGTCGCGCAGCTCTTTAATGTCAAAAGGGGCAAGCCGCGCGCCGCAGGAAATGAGGATAGAGCTTCGTGTTTTTCCCGCAGATAACAGGAATTTCTTATACTGCCGGACGGCAAAATGTTCCGGGTCTTTTTCCTCCAACCGTTCAAACATGAGGTCAACGGGGGACTGAAATTCCGGGTCGTCCTCGCGTGCTTCACTGGCATTTATCATTTCAAGCAGCGTCGTGAAGTTCTTTTCTTCCTCCGGGGCTTCGTACCAAATGTAACCAATAAGGGCGCAGTAAAAGAGCCGTTCCGATTTTATCCAAAAATCCTCCCCGGCTTTTTCCCCGTCGCCTTTGGTGTTGGCAATCAAGGTATTTACCAGTTTCAAAATGTCTTTTTCGCTGCGGAGATAGGCAAAGGGATTGTAACGCATGGATTTCTTAAAGTTTATCGTGTTCAGCACCTTTATCCGATACCCGCCGCGCTGTAAGAGCTTCCCGCACTCGACTAAAACCGTACCTTTCGGGTCGGTCACAACGTAGCTGCTGTGCATTTGCATTAAGTTGGGCTTCACAAAAAATCTCGTCTTGCCGCTGCCGCTTCCCCCGATAACAAGTATATTTTTATTCCTTGCATACTTCGGCTGCTTCGGGCGGCTGTTCATGGTAAGCCGTTCCGTCTGTGTCAGCAGTACGTTATTCTGAAATACCGGGTCGGTGTAGGGCTTTATATCTTCGGCGTTGCCCCAACGGGCAGAGCCGTATTCGATACCTTTGCGGTATTTCTTTGCGTTCTTGCCTTTTACATAGACAATCAGCCGGATAAGCACCGCGCCGAAAAACCCTATCAGTAAATCCATAGGGGCAAGGCTCGGAAACGGGTTTGCAAAGGCAGCGGAAAAGCCGTCTGCAAGGGAAAGTACCTTGCCGGAAAGGTCAGCCCCCGGAGAAAGGCGTACCGCCTGTCCGATTTTATCAAAGAGATAGACAAAGAGCAGATAGGGGGCATTTAGGATAAGCAGCTTTTTAAGTTCCGGCTTCATAGCGATACCTCCCTGTCCTTTTTCTTCACTTTGTCCCTCTGTGCGTTCAGAGCTGCCGCCTTGTCTTTTAGAGTGGAAAGCAGCTTGCGGATAGAGGGCTTTTTATCCCTGCCTAATTTCTTTGCGGTAAATTCCCGAAACGCTTCGGTCATAACGTCAATATCCTTGCCCCGAAAAGACACAAGATAGGTCGGCGGCTTGCCGTTCTCAATCTTCTTGACGTTGTAATCAAGCCCGTTTTTCCTTGCGATAGGGTCAAAGGCTTTGATATTCTGGTCGGTAATCTCAATGTTGGAAACCTTTTCTCCCGGCTTCATAAGCTGCCGCATAGTGATTTTCCCATGCGGGGCTTTGGTTATCTGCCCTTTGCCTTTGGCAAGCAGGGCTTTCATAGCCTTTTGCAGCACTTCGGCGGTCAGCTTAGATGTTTTGATTGCTAAAGATACGACTTTTTCGTTGACTTCATCTTGCATGAAATCCCTCCTTTCGTGGTTTTATTAGGGTGGTATGCCGCTTCGGGGCATAAAAATAAGGCGTACATTTTTCATGCCGCCTTTAGATACGCACCCGCAGCCCATTCAAATCCGAAGCCCTCACACCCACAAGATACCAGTTGTCCCCGTACTCCATGCGGGTCGGCTTCCATTTGCCGCGTACAAATACTTCAAAGCAATCCCCACAATGCAATCCTCCGTAGTAGTCGTTAAGGTCAAAGCGAATGTCGTAACGGTCTGCCGTTTCATCAAAAATCAAAGCTCCTGTTTTCTGTGCCATATTAAAATCCTCCTGTTTTTAATAGCCGCCGTACATATCGTGGTTGACAAGGGCGGTGTAATAGCTGTCAATGGTGTTGGGTGCGTTGAAAAGTACCGCTTTCAGATATTGCTTGATGTTGCGGATTTTCGTGGTGTTCTCTTTCATGCAGTCAAAGACAAATTCAATGTGGCTGCTGTTGAGTTTCATAAACTTTGCTTTGACAAGCTCTGCCGGATAATCGTCCCCGGCGATACGGATTGTCTTTCGTTTGGTGCAGACCGTTTCAAGGATAAGGGACACAATCTCGTCCAAGCGTTCCCTGTCAATGTCGGTATGCTTGATAAAATGCTCATACTCGATATTGTCCTTGATGATTTCCTCATACACACTGTATGCGTCTGCCGCTTCCGTTCCTTTCCGTTCCGGCTCTGCCGTTTCCTCCCTCAAAGGAGAGGGGTTAGGGGAAAGGATAGGAATGGAATGGTTATTTGATAAATCCGTATTTGATTTTTCTTTTTTTGATAAGTTAGTCTTTTGTATATCTTTATTTAATTGCATTGGATTTTCCGACGTCGGGTTATCCGGTGTCGGATTTTCCAATATCGGGTTATCCGCTGTTGGATTTTCCAATATCGGATAATCCAATGCCGGGGGCTGTGGCTGCTCGTAAATGGTGTACTCGATAGCGGTCATTTTGCCTTTCTCGTCGCGTCCCTGCCGCCTTGTGATATATCCGGCTTTTTCAAGCTCCCATACAGCGGTGCGGATAGCGTCGATACTTTCCCGGTTGATATAGGACAGTCCTGCAAGGGTATAGTCCCAATCCTCCGGCAAGGACAGCATTTGTGATAACAGCCCTTTTGCTTTTAGGGAAAGCTCCTTATTGCGTAAATGGTGGTTACTCATAACCGTATATCCTGTGTTTCTCTCCACGCGGAAAACTGCCATAGCTTCATCAACTCCTTTGCTTCATATTTGTTACGCAGTAGAACAGCAATTTTGAGGGTTTAGGTATCAATCCCTTACTGTGTGAAAACCGCACCCGCAAAGCCTTATGTAGCAAAGCTCTTTTTGCCCCTACTGCGTAACATGAGGGTAAAAAAATAGCGGCGTTCCTTGTTTCCCTGTTGGGATAAGGTAACGCCGCCTGTGCGGTACATTATAATATTTTAACTTCTGTTCTATCATGCTATATGGTTCTATCCGTAGAAATCTGTATGCCCATTTATCAATACATAAAATGCGTTGGACTCTGGTTTTCGACTATCTTTTTACACCCATTTCTACACCCAAATGGCATGAAAGTATATGATTTTGTATGAAGTTTTATGAATTTACAATTTCAAAAAACTTTGTAACCATGCGGTTTTACGGACTTTTATTGATGTATATAGATTTATGAAAAAAGGCTAATTTACAACGATTCCTAATTTCATAGTTTTTTTCTTCCTTTCGGTTTTTCTGCATTTGAAAAGGAGGATAACCCTCCTATACTATCCTAATAGTATAGCGAAAAGGAAACGGCTTGGCAAGGCGAAACCTCAGCATTTCCCGTCTTTTTTGTCTTTTCTCCCCTTTTTCTCTTTTTTGTCTTTTACGCCCTTTTTGTATTTTTTGCCCAGAACGGCGAAGGCAGACAGAAGGAGAAAGAAAAGACCTGCAAAGGCACCATAGTTTCTCAGATCGTTCTTTGTGATGAAAACGCCGTTTGCCGGAGTTTCATGGATTGCTTTTGCCGGAACGCGTGTGTGGGTTCTTTTTTCCTGCATAAGAAAGACCTCCTTTATAAAAAATAAAGTTTTCTGTTTTTCTTTAGTATACACCTTTTTTGGAAAGATGGGATGAAAAATCCTGTTTTGATAAAAAAAGAATATAAAATGGGGGCGAAGGGAGAGGGAAGGCGTTAGGGAGGAAAAAGAGGGAAGCAACGGCGGTTTTGCCTGAGAGATTAAAGAAACCTTAAGACCTTGGGACTAGGCAGAGGGGCGCAGTTATGATATAATTTATAGTGACATTTCGGCAGATGTGCCTGATGGAACAGTAGAAAGAGGAATTTATAAGAACAATAAATAGAAAACGAAAATCAAAGGGGGTAAAAGTTATGAAGCGCAAGTTCGCGTTAATCCTGTCTGCGGTGATGGCAGCTTCCAGCCTGCCCTTGACAGCCTATGCGGCAAATTTCAAGGATATCAACGATGTGCCCTGGGCAGGGGCGGAAACAGTCATCAACAGTGTGGCGGACAAGGGCCTTTTAAGCGGCTATGAGGACGGTACCTTCCGTGCGAAAAACAACGTAACCTACTGCGAGGCAATGCAGATGGTTTACAATGTGCTGGTGAAAACAGGGGTTGCAAAATCCATGGATGCGGTGGAGGCGTATGCCTACATGGGTACGCTGGATACATATCAGGTGCCGAAATGGGCGCAGATGGCAGTTGCCTATGGGCTGAAGAACGGCATCATTGACATGCAGCTGGTGGCAACAAAATTTGCAGGCGGCAACACAGCGGCAACAAGAGAGGATGTTGCGCTGCTGTTCGGCAATGCGCTTGGAATGTATTATGACAAGGAAAAGGATGCGGCAGAGGCAAAGAAGTTTGCGGACTACTGGAGCATTTCCGGCGAGAGACTGGTGCAGATCGACCTTTTGAAAAGACTGGGCGTTGTGAGTGGGGACAACTACAACAACTTCAACCCCAAGAAGAACATCAACCGTGCGGAAATGGCTGTTATGCTGAACAAGACAAACGGCATCCTGACAGAGGGCGTTGAGGAAAGCGGCACGATTACCAACATTACGGTAAACGAAAACAAATATTACAACTTTACGGTGCGGATGACACAGGGCGGCACGGAAAACGTGATGGCAACACTGGGGCAGATGCCTGTTTATTCCGGCAACACCACACAGACCGTTGCACTGAGCAGTCTGAACAAGGGCGATCAGGTTTCCTTAATCCGCAGCGGCAACAGCGTGATTGCAATGCGCGTGACAAAGGGTTCTACGGCGCAGTCCAAATATGACATGACGGGGTATGTGGATTCCTATAAGAATGACAGCCTTAGCTTTGAGAACGAAAACACGGGCGAAACCGTAAAATATCCCATCAAATCCGGCGCGAAAATCGTTGTCGGCGGACAGACGGTGACAAGAACACAGCTGAAAACCCTGCTGGATGACCATTATAAGGAGCACGCCTATGCAGGCATCAAAACAACCATTGAAAGAGAAAAGAAGAATGGGAATTATGAGGATGTTACCTATATTGATGAGCTGTATATCACCTTTACGAATGAATACACGAGAGTGGGCGAGGTAAAGAGCTTCTCCACAAACAGCGTGAATATGAAATTCATCGGCAGCAGCAGCGAAGGCACCTATTACTTTGCGGCAAACTGCGAATTCTACATCGGTGACACCAAGAGCACAGCGGCGGCACTGAAGAAGCTGGCAGATAGCGGTACGGTTTATGTGAAGGTTACGGTCAATGCGGATGAAAAGGTTTCCAAGGTAATTATGTCCGAGGATACCTTTGACGAGGGGAAAAAGGACACCAGCAGAACCTATAAGGTAAAGAGCCTGAATGACAAGAAGCTGGTGGTAGAGGAGAACAAGGAAACCACAACCTTTACTTTTGGTTCCACGAACCCTCTGGATAACATTACATTCTACGGCTATAAAAATAAGGACTGGGAGAATCTGGGCAACGTAGATAAGGCGGAAGCATTCGCGGATGATACGGATGATACCATGTACTGCAAGGTTGTGATGAACAAGAGCAACAAGGTGACAGAGATTTATCTTTCCACAGATAAGCAGGCTTGGAACAAGACAAGCGACGAGAAGAGAGAACGCAAGGGCACAGTGGCTTCGATTCAGAATGATGTGCTGAAATTCAAGACCTCTTCCGTAAGCTACACGATGCTGGATAAATACAACACGAAGGATTCTGATAATACTATCAAAATTGGCAGCACAGAGACACAGTCCAAGAAGCTACTGACAAGACTGGCGAACGATTCCGCATTTGAGCTGTATGCGGAAATTGTTGCGGACGGCAACAATAAGGTGACAGAGGTTGACGCAAGACTGACAGCGGCAACCGGCAAGCTGGTGGAATACGACCAGGATAAGAAGAGAATCAAAATCGAAACAAGCGGCGGCGAATATGAACTAATTACAACCTCCAAGCCGAAGCTGACGGACGAGGACGACAAGAAATTTACACTGGACGACATTGCAACCTCCAAATATGTTGGGGAGGAAATCAAGCTGGGCTTCAACAGCAGCGGCGTGGTAAATCAGTTTACATTAGTAAATGGTCCGAATGTGGGCAGCGGGCTGACGAAGGTAAGCGGCATTGCAACCTCTGCGGCAAACGGCTTGCAGGTGGACGGCAAGAGCAAGGCGTACAGCTTCTTGAGCGAAAGAAAAATGACGCTGCGCGTTTACGGTTCTCCTACAGAATCTCTGGATACGGTGAAGAAAATGATTGCCGACCCGAATGTGAAGGTTTATGTAGAAGCAGGACTGGATGATCAGGAAAGAGTGGAAACGCTGAATGTTTACATCAGAGAGGCGGCAGGCGAGCTGACCTCCTGCGACAGCGATTACATCCGCATCCGGACGGCAAGCGGCAACAAGTTCTCTCTGGATCTGCCCGGCAAGGTGAAAACCTGCAACGTAAAGGGTCTGAAGCAGGAGGATCTGGAGGATGGCAATGCAGATAATAAGGGCTATACAGTAAAGGTTGTCCTTACAGATGCAGGCGTTATCAGCAGCATTACGGGTTAAAAAATGAAATCGAAAGCAGGCTTTCGGCCCGGATAGGCATTGATTCAATAAAATAGAGAAGGAGAGCGAATTGCCGCTCTCCTTTTTCTGTGGGGGATTGACAGGGGGAGGATAAAAGTGTAAAATTACACTAAGTTAAAAAGTGTAAATTTACACCGATTATGCCGAGAAGGAGGTCTTTCATGAAACGAGACATCAAGCTGTACAACCTGATTTTCCCGATGTGGGGAATATATTTCTATGCCATTTTGTTTCCGTATTTTTTTGTGCTTTTGCTGCCGGCGAATTTTATTGTGGATACGGTAATGCTGCTGCTTCTGTTTTTCCTGTTCAAGGTGCCGGAGAAAAAGGAGCTTTACCGGAAGGGCATTTGGAAAGCATGGGGCTTTGGATTTCTGGCGGATTTTCTGGCGGCAGGGGTTCTGGTCATCATCAGCAGTGCGGTTTCGCTGCCATTTCATATATATGCGCCGTTTTCCTCTGTGGGAGCGTTTTTATTTGCAACGGTTGGCGTAGTTCTGGCAGGGGTACTGATTTACTTCTTCCATATAAGGTTCGTATGGAAGGGAATTCTATTAGAGGAAGGAAAGAAAAAGAAAATCGCACTGGGGATGGCGATACTGACGGCACCGTACCTGATGTATCTGTCGCCGCTATAAGAAGGGAAGAAGGAGCATGACGAAGAAGGAATTTGCCGCGGCACTGGACAGTGCATTGAAGGCGGTGCGGAAGGAATATGGATTTACGCAGGAAAAAATGGCGGCGGTGCTTGGGATTTCCAAAAAGACCCTTGTGGAGATTGAGAAGGGGCGCAGCTCTCTGGGATGGACGGGTGCGGCGGCATTTGCGGCAATTTTCCGCGAAAGCTGCATTTTGCAGGCGCAGTTCGGCGGAGATTTGGATGATTTGGTGGAGGCGCTTGCCTTTGCGGAGGCAGAGCCGCAGTACCCGAAAACAATGGGCGGAAGGGTCTGGTGGAGAGAGATATGGAAGGAGAAGGGGTATCGGATACAGCAGAATGTGGTTTCGGGGCATTTTCGCTTACTGGATAGAGAGAATCGGCGGCTGATGGCTTCTTTTACACTGGAGCGAGTGATGGAGCGGTTAAAAGAGGAATTGCAGTAAGCGTATGGGTACAAAATGATGGATTGCACCGATACAATTATTTGTTTTACTGTGCTGCTACTGGCGGACAGACGTTGGATATGATATCCTTACGATAACGAAAAAACAAGTAAGGTGGGAGATGCAAAAATGAAAACGAAAGAGCTTTGTATTCACGGCTTGCTGATTGCTTTGGTGGCAGTCTGCACGATGGTATTCCAGATTCCTGTTTCCGCAACACAGGGCTATGTACACCTGGGGGACAGCATGATTCTTCTGGTCGGGGTATTCTTCGGGGCAAGATACGGCATGGTTGCCGGCGGTATTGGCTCCGCACTGGCGGATGTTCTGAGCGGCTACAGCCATTGGGCACCCTTTACGCTGATTATCAAGGGTCTGATGGGCTGGCTGATTGGTAAGATTGCATCCGGCGCAGGCAGCAGAGCGAAATTCTACACAGGGCGCAACCTGTTGGCGGCTTTTGTTGGCGTTGCATGGATGGTATTCGGCTACTTTATCGGCGGCGGTATTTTGAAGAGCAGCTTTGCGGTAGCGGCAACCTCTATTCCCGAAAACATTGTACAGGGCGTAGCAGGTGCAGTGATTTTCTTTGTGGTAGGCGCAGCGTTCCACAAGGCGAATATTTATAAGATAGTTTCAGAACAACAATAAAGGAAAATATAAAATGAATATTTGATGCGTACTTAGAAAGACCGAAGGAGCTCCTCCTTCGGTTTTTCTTTTGCACCCGTTGACCGAGAGAGCAACGATGTGATACGATGACGGGAAAGGAGGTTTTGAGATGGAACGGCTTTTTGAGATGGACGGGCAGCTTTTGCTTTGGATACGGGAGGTTTTTGCAAGCCCTGTTATGGATAAAATTATGATTTTTATTTCCTCTCTGGCGAACAAGGGGATGCTCTGGATTGGGATTGGCGTGGTGCTTCTGCTGCTTGGCGTAAAGGGACGAAAATGGAGCAATCGCGGGCTGCTGGTGCTGCTTTCTCTGGCATTCAATATGGTTATCTGCAATCTTCTGCTGAAGCCCTTGGTGGCGCGCACGCGACCGTATGACCTGCTGGGGTACGAGATTCTGGTGCGCAGGCTGGGGGATTATTCCTTTCCTTCCGGACACACCTCGGCATCCTTTGCGGCGGCAACGGCGATTTATGCCATTGACCGCAGATGGGGAGCGGCGGCGTATGTGCTGGCGGCACTGATTGGATTTTCCCGTCTGTATTTGGGGGTACACTTTCCGACGGACGTTCTGGCAGGGGCGGTTGTAGGGATTCTGGCGGCAAAGGCGGCGCAGTGTCTTTTGGAGAAAAAAATGCATTTCAATAAATAAGATATCTTATTTTTTAAATTTAAACTGGTTATCTTTTGATAAAAGATTGAAAATATTGCAGAAAAATGGAAAAAATATTGCAAACCGGCTTATTTTAAGATAAAATGGAAGTCGCTATAAAAAATATGAGAGATAGAAGATAAGAGGAAGGAAGTTTAGAGCAATGGCGATACCTGTAATTTATCAGCTCATTACGATGGTCATTTTGATGATTATCGGCGTGGTGCTGCACAAGAAGAATTTTCTGTCACTGACGAATGCGAAGGGGCTTTCTATCGTGCTGACGCGCGTGGCGGTTCCTTGTAACATGGTAGTTCTGCTGCAAAGGGAATATTCTCCTGAGATTTTCAAGGGCTTTCTGGTGACCTGCGGTGCGACGTATCTGATGTGCTGCATCGGTGCGCTGCTGTTCTTTATTGTCGGCAAGGCGATGAAAATGCAGCCGAAGGAGCTGGGGCTATTCAGCGGCGGCGGCGTTTACAGCAACGTTATTTTTATGGGGCAGCCGTTGATTATGGCAATGTACGGCGTAGAGGGACTGATTTTCTGCGTAGCTGTCATGTTTACCTGCAATGTATTCCTGTTTACCGTCTGCTCTGTGCTGTTTGCAATGGGCAGTGATTTGAAAAAATCCGCATTGCAGATGCTCAAGGATGCGTTTATCAACCTAATCTGCCTTTCCGCGATTATCGGCGTATTCTGCTTTGTGAACTCGATTTCTCTGCCGCAGCCTATTTTTGATGTGCTGCAGTATTCCGCAAATACAACTGTCTGCCTTTCCATGATTTACATTGGGTCTTTGCTGGCGGCGGCGAATGTGCGCGAAATCTTCAAGGATAAAAAGGTTTATATTTTCAGCTTCCTTACGCTGATTATTATGCCCATCATTACGAAGCTCATCTGCGGAACCTTCATGAGCGGCATGGCACTGAGCGTACTGGTGGTGCTGATGGGGACACCTGCGGCGGCGGCGCTGCCCTCCTTTGCCGATCTTTACGGCAATGATGAGAAGAGAGCATCGGAATATGCCTTTGTTTCCACAATTCTTTCTGTTATCACACTGCCGCTGGTGGCGCAGTTCCTGTGTCAATAAGGAGTGGGGCGAAAGCAGGACTTCGGCTTGCACGGATATGAAAATAAACAATAGGAAAAAAGAACTCTCTCCGGTTATTTGGGGAGAGTTTTTTGGATTGTACGAGCGGAAAAGCAGCCTGCTTGTGCAGATTGTTCAAAAATAACAAAAATTGTATACAAAATTAGTACAACTGTGTGGAGGATGTGACTTGATTTTTGGAAACCCTTTCGTTTATACTTAGTTGTGGGACAGAATATGACTTGACCCGCAGGGAACGCATGAAAAATGATACACGTCGATTCCCCCTGCGCCATCAAAAACAGGGCTTTCTGGTGCAGAAGGATTTGGCTGTGTATTTGTTTTTTTCGGAGCTTTTCCGGCAGAACCGACCGGAGGGGTGCGAAGGGCGCTCCCGTGGGAACTGATTTTCCGCCCCGGCGGGAAGGAAGTTATATTCCGCATTTTTATTATTATCCACATTCTAAATTTTTTAAGAAACAGGGGGATTATTATGGCAAGTTTAATCTATCTGGCGCCTGTACTTGGTATCGTGGCGCTGCTGTTTGCTTTCGTCCTGGCAGGTAAGGTTAACAAAATGGACGAGGGTACAGACAGAATGCAGGAAATCGCTGCAAGCATCAGAGAGGGTGCAAGAGCGTTCCTGTCCGCAGAATACAAAATTCTGGTTATCTTCGCAGCTGTACTGTTTATTCTGATTGGCTTCGGCGTAAGCTGGCCTACAGCAATCTGCTTCGTTGTTGGTGCAATCTTCTCCACACTGGCAGGCTTCTTCGGTATGACAGTTGCAACAAATGCAAACGTAAGAACTGCAAACGCAGCTAGAACAGGCGGTATGAACAAAGCCCTGTCTATCGCATTCAGCGGCGGCGCAGTTATGGGTATGTGCGTAGTTGGTCTGGGCCTTCTGGGCGTAGGCGCAATCTATGTATTGACAGGCAATGCAGACATCCTGTTCGGTTTCTCTCTGGGTGCTTCCTCCATCGCTCTGTTCGGCCGTGTTGGCGGCGGTATCTACACAAAGGCTGCCGACGTTGGTGCTGACCTGGTAGGTAAGGTTGAAGCAGGTATCCCTGAGGATGACCCTCGTAACCCCGCAGTTATCGCCGATAACGTAGGCGACAACGTTGGTGACGTTGCAGGTATGGGTGCTGACCTGTTTGAATCCTATGTTGGTTCCGTTATCTCTGCAATCACACTGGGTCTGGTATACTACAGCGCAGAAGGCGCTCTGTATCCTCTGGTACTGGCAGCAGTTGGTATTCTGGCTTCCATCATCGGTACATTCTTTGTTAAGGGTGATGAAAACGCAAACCCTCACAAGGCTCTGAAGACAGGCTCCTATACAGCAGCAATTCTGGTTGCGATTGTATCTGTGATTCTGTCCAAAACCTGCTTTGGCAACATGAAGGCTGCCATCGCAGTTATCGCAGGTCTGATTGTT
>ENA-ORNZ01002422-ORNZ01002422.1-human-gut-metagenome-genome-assembly--contig:-NODE-2422-length-11833-cov-3.541603_pt1 | contig 11833 bp, 10 predicted proteins | sample MGYA00242124_ERZ509040 | MGnify/ENA primary metagenome ERZ509040 (study PRJEB26280, sample SAMEA2338733) | human gut metagenome | biome: human gut; feature: human-associated habitat; material: faeces... | reverse complement strand
GGTGATTTTTAATGCATTTTGGCTCGTAACTGTGAAGGTACTGAACAGTTACGAATAAAGCAGAAATCAACCGGAAAGGAAAGACAGCATATGGAAGAAATGATTACAAGAGAACAGATGGAAAAACTGAAAAAACTGCAGGATTATTTGAGAAGTCTGGAATCTGTTGCAGTAGCATTTTCCAGTGGTGTAGATTCCACATTTTTATTAAAGGTGGCAAAAGACACGCTGGGTGATAAGGTGATGGCAGTGACTGCCCAGTCCTGCTCTTTCCCCAAAAGAGAGTTAAAAGAAGCGATTGCATTCTGTGAAAAAGAAGGAATCAAACATGTGATCTGTGAATCTGAGGAATTGAGTATCGAGGGATTTGCCCAGAATCCGAAGAACCGCTGCTATCTGTGTAAAAAGGAGCTGTTTGAAAAGATTCAGAAGATCGCCGCTGATAACGGTATGAAAGCCATCGTGGAAGGTTCCAATCTGGATGATAACGGAGATTACCGTCCGGGACTGCAGGCAGTTGCCGAGCTTGGAATCAAAAGTCCGTTACGTCACTGTGATCTGACAAAAGCAGACATTCGTGCACTGTCCCATTACTTGCATCTGCCGACTTGGGAGAAACAGTCTTTCGCCTGCCTGTCTTCCCGCTTTGTATACGGAGAGACGATCACAGAAGAAAAACTTGGCATGGTAGATAAGGCAGAACAGCTGCTTTTGGACATGGGATTTCATCAGGTACGCGTCCGCATCCACGGTATGATGGCGCGAATCGAGGTTGATCCTTCCGAGTTTGGTAAACTGATGGAAGAGGAGAACCGGGAAAAAATTGCGAAAACATTGAAAGAGTACGGATTTACTTATGTAACGCTGGATCTGATGGGATATCGCACCGGAAGTATGAATGAAACATTATAAGCAGATAGTACGCATATTAATATAGAAGAAATGAGAAAGATAAAAAGCCCCGACAATGGAGAAAATTTTCCAGTGTCGGGGCTTCGTTTTTGCGAGCGGTAAGTCAAAAACAAATCTTTATTATGACAGAACTGACCGTGTGCAGGTGAATCAGATTTTATGATCGTCAGATACTGGATTGGCGGTAAATCGTATAGGAAATTCCGGCAGTAATTGCCTCACAGATCCAGAATGCATGCCACACACCGGACGGACCAATCAGGCGGCTCAGAAGAAATGCCAGTGGCAGAATCAGGATCGCATAGCGGCAGAGGGAGATCATCAGCGACGGTATGCCTTTTCCAAGACCTTCGAGTGCTCCACTGGAAGTGATGGATACGGAAGATACGATAAATCCGAGACTGATGATTCGAAGTGCTGTACTTCCGGCTGTGATCGTCTGTGGGTTGGTAGTAAAGAGTCCGAGCAAAGTGCCCGGAATAAACATGCAGAGCAGGGTGCCTGTAAGCATGATTCCGGCAGAAAGATATAACGTATAGGAATACAGTTTGTGTACGCGCTTTTGTTCGCCGGCACCGTAGTTGTATCCAATCAGCGGACGCATTCCCTGGATAATCCCGTTTGCCGGAAGATACAGGAAGGTTTGGAGCTTGTAATAGACACCAAGGATCATCACATACATCTGTCCGTAAACTGCGAGGATCGCGTTCAGGGAAGAGATCAGCAGGGAAGACAGTGCCATATTTAAGGTTGCCGGAATTCCCACAGCATAGATCTTTTTTAACAGTATGAGATCAAATTTCAGAGATTTCAGAGAAATCCTTATCGGCAGAGGACGGATCCATGCGAAAAGCAGATACGCTGCCAGCGTAAGCAGCTGTCCAAGCCCGGTCGCCCATGCGGCACCCCGGATTCCCATCTGGGGAACCGGTCCGAGTCCGAAAATCATGATCGGATCCAGAATAATGTTCAGAATACATCCACTCATCATACAGAACATTGTGGTCTTCATCCGTCCGACAGACTGGAAAATCTTCTCATAAGCAACCCCCAGAGATATAATAACAGAAAAACCAAACGTGATCCGGGAGTAGGTGATTCCCATGGAGAGAATTTCCTGTTCTTTCGTGAACATGGAAAGAAACGCCGGCATGATGGTAATCGTTCCAATGGTTAAAATTACACCGTGAAGAAACGAACAGGCAATGCCAAGCGTGGCGCTGGTATCCGCTTTTTCCTGTTTCTGTGCACCCAGAAAATAGGCAATTGTCGCGTTGATGCCGATGCCGAAACCGACACCTACGGCAGTGATCAGATTCTGAACCGGGAAGACCAGAGAGAGCGCGGTCATTGCATTTTCATTGATCTTTGCCACAAAATAACTGTCGATAATGTTGTACAGCGAATTGACCATCATTGACAATACCATCGGAAGTGCCATGGATAAAAGCAATGGCAGGATAGGTTTCTCTTTCATGTAAGTTTGTTCCATAAAATATCCTCCTTGAAAATATCGATACCGGATGGTACCTTTTACCTCTGGTATCATGAAAATAAAAAATCCACATAACCGCATCTGCAGGAACAGAAGGGTTATGTGGCGAAAAATAGATATATCCTTTCAGAAAGGATACATCCAGAAAAATCCACACAGGTTTTGGATGTCATGTAAGACAGTCGTATTCTATTGGAAAACGAAGGGTTTGTCAATAGAGTTTAAAAAATTTATAAAATCTTTCAGAAAAAGGTAGGCAGATGAAGAGAAAACAGATATAGTTATTATTTATCAAAGAAAGAAAAAATCAGAGAAGTTAAAGGAGAAGCGATGGAACATTTAGCGTGGTATGAACTGTTACTGCTGTTTTTTTCCGCATCTTTTCTTGGATGGGTGCTGGAGACTGCAGCGGCAGATATCAAACAGAAAAAATTTGTAAATCGTGGTCTGGTGACCGGTCCGTTCTGCGTGATGTATGGTATCACGACGGTACTTTTAACGGTAGGGCTGGGAGAATTGCGTGGTATCTGGTTGTTTTTATTTTCTGCAATTTATGCGACGGTGGTGGAATGGATCGGGGGTCACCTGATCGAACGGTTATTTCATCAGCGATGGTGGGATTATTCCGGGAAAAAAGGGAACCTGGATGGCTATATCTGCCTGGGTGCTTCTGTGTTCTGGGGTGTTCTGGGATTTGTGATGGTGACCTGGGGAAATGATCTGCTGTTCCGGTTGATGGCGCTGCTGCCGTTGCTGCTGGTAAAAATTTTACTTCTGGTACTGGCTGGCCTCCTGGTGGTAGACATTCTGGCTTCCTATATTCTGCTTCGTGGTTACGGAAACAACATCCGCCAGTGGGAGGAGGCAGATAACCGGATCCGCAAAGTCACGTTACGATTGCAAAACTGGATCGGAACGATCATTGCACGACGAATCCGAAAGGCATATCCGAAAGCAGCGGAGACAAAAATCGAAGAGAAAGGGGCAGCGAAAGTGACCTCCACGGTATTTGCCGCCGGATGCAGTTTTTATAAAATTGTTCTTTTATTTTTCTGCGGAGCCTTTCTGGGTGATCTGACAGAAACCGTTTTCTGCAGGATCACTGCCGGTGTCTGGATGAGTCGCAGCAGTGTAGTCTGGGGACCGTTCAGCATCGTGTGGGGACTGGCAATCGCGTTGGTCACTGCCCTGCTATACAAATACAAAGACCGTTCCGATTCCTTCCTTTTCGGTATGGGAACCTTTCTCGGTGGTGCTTATGAGTATCTGTGCAGCGTCTTTACGGAACTGGTATTCGGTAAAGTATTCTGGGATTACAGTGAGATCCCGTTCAACCTGGGCGGCAGGATCAATCTGTTATACTGCTTTTTCTGGGGCATCGCTGCGGTGGTCTGGTTCAAACTCCTGTATCCGCGTTTGTCCGACTGGATCGAAAAGATTCCGATGAAACCGGGAAAAATCATCACCTGGGCACTGATCCTCTTCATGTGCTGCAACATCGTGATGTCCTGCATGGCACTGATCCGGTACGACGCAAGGGGAAAAGGCGTGTCTGCAGAAAATACACTGGAAGAATGGCTCGACGAACACTACGACGATGCCCGGATGCAGCGGATCTATCCGAATGCGATCACCGCATCCTGAGCAGTGAACGGAGAGGAATGTGCATATTGAATAAAAACCCATAAAAAATAAAACCCAAAAACTCTGTCCCCAGTGGCATCAACCACCAGTTGAAAAACCGGGGCGGGAGTGCGGGATCAGAAAGGGGAACACTTTGTGGGCGTTTAGGGCAAGCTTTGAGATCCGGCGCTTACCTACGGAACCTGCCACTGGCAGCTTCCTCCGGATGCAATGCAACGTAGGCTTTCGCGAGGGTCAGCTGACCCTCGTGAATATAGCCGAAGTTAGCGACTAGCTCAAAGTTGCCCTGCCCACGTTCCCCGTCTGATCCCGCACTCCCGCCCCGGTTTTTCGGCGTCCGCGTAGCCAATAAAAATAAGAAACCTCAAGAATTTTCCCCCTTCAGCGCCTGCGTAATCCCCTTCACCGAAGAAGCATACTCCATCGGCGCCATCCCCGTAGCCTTCTTAAACTGCTTCGAAAAATAAGGCAGCGAACTATAAGACAAAAACCCTGCGATCTCCGTCAGATTTTTCCGTCCGTCCCGGATCATATCCTTTGCCCGCTGAATCTTCAGTCCGTTAAAATATTCCATCGGACCACATCCCTTCTCCTTCTGAAATAGTTTCTGAATCGAAGAACGGCTCAGTGAAAAATGCTCACACAGTTGATCCAGCGAAAGCTGTTCGCAGATATGAAACTCCATAAACTCTGTGATTTCTTGTAAACGCTTCTCCCGTGTTCCCGAAAGCTCTACCGGACTCACGAACGTCCCCGTGATCCGCCGGCGCGGAAAAACATCAGGCTTTGCATTATTTTGAAGTACTGTGACAAGAAAAAGCTCCAGATACAGCAGAATCATCTGCTGGGAACCAATCGGTGCATCCGCCCGAAGCTTGACCTGTTCCACGGAAGGAATATTCATCGGTGTGGATAATACTTTCCGGGCGGTGTCGAGAATGTGGGAAATCAACGTCCGTTCCTCCATATTTAATGTCATCTTTTTTCCACGGAATTCACCCATTGCCGGAGAATGACTGACAAAAGAGACAGCAACAAGATTTGGGGAAGAATTTCCGACTGAGCGGATCGCATGAAACTCATTTGGTTCATGAAAAATAATATCTCCGGCGTGAAGTGTAAACTGATGTTCTCCGCCCTGAACGATCACACTGCCTTTATCAACATACATAAATTCCCAGAAATCATGGGATTCCCCACGGAATACAAAATCCCGCATATATTCAAAATAATGAATCGTGATGATCGAATCAATCACAATCTCGCGTTTCAGCTTTGTTTCAATATAAGTCATAAGTGAACACATCCCTCCGAATACCCCTATTTTACCAGAGAACAGGGTAATCCACAACAAAAGGATCGGCCTGATTTCGTGCAAAATAAGCGCTTTATTATGGTAAAACGCTAAAAAGCATACGCAATCAGACAATAAGAGTACACAATAAGACAACTCAAAAACGAAAAAACTGGTTATAATGAATAAAACAAAAACAACTGTCTGAGGGACAAGGACGAACAGTTGACAAAGGAAAAAATAAAGAGGCAAACACCTATGATGATAATTGAAAGAGGAAATACGAAAGTCTGTTTCTGTCAGGAGACTCTGGCGGTGACGGTAGAAAAGGATCAGACCCGCTGGGAATGGGCGGATGGCTTTCAGCCGAAACTGATCTGTAAAGAAGGAAGCTTTTCTTTTCTGGATGCAGTAACCATCACCCATGAAACCTATACTATGGGTGTCGGCATCGGAATCCGAAGCTGTTTTGAGGGATTTGAAAAAGACGGCGTGACTTATCCGTATGCTTTTGAGACACTGATCTGGATGGAAGATACCACGGAACAGGTATATTTCGAATGGGTTCCGTTAAAAGAAGAAGGGCTTCAGGTTGAAAAAGTACTCTGGCCGGGTCAGATGGCTTTTGAAGAAAAGAAAGACAGCTGGTATACGCTGCTGACACATCAGCAGGGTATTCTGATTCCGAATGACTGGGAGATACCGTTGTCTGCGATTCCGTTTGCAGGATTCTTTGAAACAGCAGGCGGATATATGCCATGGTTCGGTCAGGTAAAAGACAGACAGGGGTATATCGCAATCTGCACCACACCGTGGAATGCAGGATACTATGCCGAACATCCGGCAGGCGGTCCATACACCCACGTCGGCGTATACTTTGAACCGAGTCTCGGAAAGATGGATTATCGCAGAGTGATGCGATATACTTTCCTGGATGACTGTGATTACAATGATTTGTGTAAAGAATATCGGTCTTATGTAAACGAACAGGGAAGATTAAGAACGCTGGAAGAAAAAGCGGCAAGAAATCCTTCCGTCAACGATCTGATCGGATGTGCTTTCGTTCACAAGGGAATCAAAACCCAGGTGCAACACAACTCCGATTTCTTTGATCCGGAGAATCCGGAAAAGAACAATCATCTGACAACTTTTGCACAACGTACAAAAGAAATCAGAGAACTTCATGAGCAGGGAGTGGAAAAGCTGTATCTTCATCTGGATGGCTGGGCACAGCCGGGATATGACAACCAACATCCTGATTACCTGCCGGCGTGTAAAGAGGCCGGTGGCTGGGAAGATATGAAAGAACTGGCAGATACCATGCACGAATGTGGTTATATGTTTGGTATCCATGATCAGTACAGAGATTTTTATAAAGCTGCTCCAAGTTTTGATGAAAATTATGCCTGCAGATTACCGGATGGAAGTATTCCGGAGCACCAGAGATGGGCGGGAGGTCCACAGTCATATCTGTGTGCAACACAGGCACCGTATTATGTGAAGCGCAATTTTACCGAGATCAAAAAACACGGAATCCGGCTGGATGGTGCTTATCTGGATGTATTCACCTGTAACGAAGGAGATGAATGTGACAATCCGGAACATCGCATGACACGGAGAGAATGTTATGAATTCAGAGGAAGATGCTTTGAGTATCTGCTCTCCCAGGGTATCCTGCCAAGTTCGGAAGAAGTAAGCGACTGGGCAGTCCCGAGTCTGGTTTTCTGTCATTACGCACCGTATGATTTTATGATGAAAAAACCGGGAACACCGAAAGAAGGAGTTCCGGTACCGTTATATAATCTGGTATACCATGACTGTGTGATTCAGCCATGGATGATGGATAAAGTAAGTGAAGCGGAAGATTATATGCTGTACGCTCTGTTAAATGGCGGTGCACCCTATCTGATCCGTGACGCGGCTTATCCGAATATCGACGGAGCTTTTGACGATAACGTAACACTGAGTCGAAAAGAAGAAATCGAACGTAGCAAGGCAGTGACAGAATTACATAAACAGGTGGCAAAATGCGAGATGCTGCATCATGAGATGGTAAATGGAGATTATATGGTACAGGAGACAACGTTCTCCGACGGAACCGGTGTACGGGTGGATTTCAGAAAACAAACGTACCAGATCTTCCATAAATAAAACGATTCAATACGAAAAGACAACGAGAGGGAGCCAAAGCGGGCATGTGTACAGGAAGACTGTGCATACCCGCTTTTCCCGTATCAGGCTGAGAAAATCATGGCATTTTCAAAAAAAAATGTTATAATGATGCAGAATAAATAGTTAAAACAAATACGTATGTAAGTGGGTAACCCTTTTGGCTAGTACAACGTAAGCACGGAACAGTTACTCATTTTCATAATAGAGTAACCCGACAATGAATATTCCAACAAAGGGAAAAGGAGAGAAAAGTCATGAAAAATATGAAAAAAATTGCAGCACTGGGTATGTCTGCTGTCATGGTAGCAGGTATGATGGCCGGATGCGGAAGCAACAGTGATTCTTCCAGCAGCGACAGCAAGGGAAGTTCCAAATCCGGTGACAAAGTAGAACTGACACTGGGTATCTGGGATGAAAATCAGAGAGATGCCATGCAGAAAATGATCGATGCATATGAAGCAGAAAATGATAACGTATCCATCAGCATCCAGCTGACACCATACAAAGGTGGAGAATACTGGACAAAACTGGAAGCATCTGCAGGCGGCGGAACAGCTCCTGACGTATTCTGGCTGAATGTTCTGCATCTGGATTCTTACGTGGAAGGTGGTATCCTGGATGATCTGTCTGATGCAATCGCATCTTCCGACATCAAAGATAACTTCGCTGAGACTCTGGTAAACAACTATGTTCGTGACGGTAAAAACTACGCAGTACCGAAAGACTTCGATACCAACGCTCTGTGGTACAACAAAGACCTGTTCGATCAGGCTGGTGTGGAATATCCGGCCGATGATATGACATATGATGATCTGGTTGCTCTGGCAACTGAACTGAAAGACAAACTGCCGGATGGTGTATATCCGTTCGCCTGCCCGGTTGACTTCCAGACATGGTATTATCAGACCGTCTATGCAAATGGCGGATATATCTTAAGTGATGATAAGAAGTCTACAGGATATGATGATCCTAAGACACAGGAAGGTATTCAGTGCTGGATCGATATGTACAATGAAGGATTATCTCCAAGTGCATCAGCTCTTTCAGAGACAACAGCAGATGCGATGTTCGAGGGTGGACAGCTTGCAATGAACTTTGCCGGATCATACATGGTTCCAGAGTATGCAAGCAATGACGCAATCAAAGATAAGGTTGATTGCGTAGAGATTCCGACATTCAACGGAAAAGAAGACAACTGCATCAACGGACTTGGATATGCAGTGTTTGAAGGAAGCAAGAACAAAGAAGCAGCAGAAGATTTCGCTATCTGGCTTGGAAGTAAAGAAGCTCAGGAAATCCAGGGAAAAACAGGTGTTGTAATCTCTGCAAGAACAGATGCACAGAAATGCTTTGCAGAAGCTAATTCACAGTACAATCTTGCAGCTTACACCAATCACGCTGATGAAGCATATCCGCTTCCGGTATGTGCGAAAGCAGCAGAACTGTATGATCTGGAAGCAACAGAACTTCAGAAAGCATATAATGGAGAGAAATCACTTTCAGATGTCTGCAAGGGTCTGACAAAACAGGCAGATAAGTTACTTCAGGAATAATAGTAAGAAACAGGTGAAAAGATATGGCTGAAGGTAAATCAAAAACAGGCGTAGTGAAAAAACGGGCGAGTAAGAGAGAGAAGAAGGATTGGATTGCGGCGTATATATTTATTGCGCCGGTTACCCTCGGCCTTCTGGTATTCTATATCTGGCCATTTATCCAGAATATCTGGTTTAGTTTTAACGAAGTAAGTAAATTTAATGTCGCAACTTTTTGCGGTCTGGCAAATTACCAGAAATTATTTCATGATGGCGAAGTATTGAAAACATTCGGAAATACATTGAAGTACGTTGTGGTTACGGTTCCGGTTGGATTGTTCTTATCAATCCTGATCGCAGCTCTTCTGAACTCCAAGATTAAAGGTACCTCTATCTACCGTACATTGTATTTCTTACCATCCGTAACCATGGCAGCAGCTGTTGCTATGGTATGGAAATGGATCTACAACGAGAAAATGGGTATCTTAAACAGTGCGATCCGTGCACTGGGTGGAAAAGGTATCGGCTGGCTGACAGATCCGAAAATTGCATTATATAGTGTTATGATCGTAGGTCTCTGGATGTCGGTTGGATATAACATGATCATCCTGCTTGCAGGTATGCAGGGAATTTCAAAATCTTATTACGAAGCAGCACAGATTGACGGAGCAGGACCAATTCAGTTATTTTTTAAGGTAACGATTCCTCTTCTGACACCAACGATCTTCTTCGTGATGATCACATCCATCATCAGTGGATTCCAGGTATTCGATGTCATTTATATGATGATCGGAAAAACGAATCCGGCATATGCAAATACGCAGACGGTTGTTATGTTATTCTACCGTCAGGCATTTGATTATGGATACAAAGGCTATGCAGCAGCAATTTCAATTCTGATCTTTGCAGTAATCATGCTGGTAACAGTGATCCAGATGATCGGTCAGAAAAAATGGGTAAATTATGATTAAGAGAGGAGGAGAAGAAAAATGAAGAGTAAAAATTCAAGAAAAATAATTGTACATATCTTACTTCTCCTTGGAATTACGATCACGGTATTTCCGTTTGTGTGGATGATCCTGACTTCTTTTAAGACAGTCGGAGAGGCCATGCAGATACCGCCGACCATTTTCCCGAAGAAGTTTCTGACAGATGCGTATTCATCTATCGTAACAGCACTTCCGTTTGGAAGAGTATATTTGAACACAATTATATCAACTGTGGTAACAACTGTTGTACAGGTGCTGTTCTGCTCTATGGCAGCTTATGCATTTGCAAGAATCGAATTCCCGTTTAAGAATGCGATCTTTGTACTGGTGTTATCTGTACTTATGGTACCGGGTCAGATATTCCTGATCCCGCAGTACCGGATTGTTCAGAGTCTTGGACTTCTGGACACGATACCGGCATTGTTCCTGCCAAACTTATTCAGTGCATTTGGAACATTTCTTCTGAGACAGTTCTTTATGTCATTGCCGAAGGAACTGGAAGAAGCGGCGTTGCTGGACGGTTGTAACCGTTTCCAGATCTTTGGAAGGATCATGCTTCCACTTACAAAAGCAGGTATCGTATCGCTGGTAATCTTTACAGCGAAATTTGCATGGAATGATTTCATGTGGCCATTGATCGTTAATACGTCTATGGATAAGATGACACTTGGTCCTGCTCTTTCGACATTACAGGGACAGTATACAACCAAGTATCCAATGCAGATGGCAGGAGCCGTAATGGCGGTTATCCCGATCATTGTATTGTTCTTCATCTTCCAGAAACAGTTTATTGAAGGTGTGGCACAGTCAGGAATCAAGGGCTAGAATATGAATAGTTATAAGAGGATGAGATAGCAGGTCTTGTCCTCTTTTTATATGAAATAGAGACCATCCGTTATGTCAATAACAGGATAGTCTCTTATAGTTTTTACAATTATTCTATATTGTCCGGGGATTCCGGCTCATATTTTTTGAATATCCGGTCAAACAGAATACTGTAGATAAATGCTACTACAGAGAATCCGCAGATCCCGCTGATCACAACGACCAGAGCGAATGTCTTAACAGAGCAGGCGCATAAGTACAGGATCAGTCCGGCAATCACCAACATTACCAGTGTATACGGCAGGTGTCCGAATGTCATAAAAACTGCATTTTTTAACGCCTGTGTTGTACTGCACACAAAATGTGAGATGATCGGAAAGACATATAAGAATACAGATAATGCAACGAGACATACACACCAGAGGAGCATGCGTATCACTGCAAACAGTGTTGTATTCTGTGAATTGATGATGTAAAAATCCATTCCAAGAAAGATAAAGACCAGAATGGAAAATATCCATATCAGTGTACCTTGTTTAAAATTCTGACGGAATGATTTCCAGAAATTCTGCCAGATGTAGGGGTCCTCACCACGAACCATCTTCAGTGTCACATAGGAAAGTGCGCTGGTGGATGCACCGATGGTGATGATCGGAACACAACTGAAGATAAAGATCAGGTTCAGTAGGATCAAATCAAATATTTTTGCGATGAACTCCATAATAGGGTTATCAGGATTAAAAAAACGACTCATAATAATTATCCCTCGTATAAAAATAAATAATAATAAAAATCTCTAACTATTGTAACATATTATATATAGGATGTGAAAGATATGTTATAATTTTACATATGACGTCAAACAGGCAGATCATTTCTAAGTCGTCATTGAAAAAAGGAGGAAATATATTTGGACAAAAATTTTGGTTCAATGCCGTTGGGAAAAAAGGTAGAATATCTGTGGATGTAC
>ENA-ORNZ01002416-ORNZ01002416.1-human-gut-metagenome-genome-assembly--contig:-NODE-2416-length-11889-cov-2.956566_pt1 | contig 11889 bp, 10 predicted proteins | sample MGYA00242124_ERZ509040 | MGnify/ENA primary metagenome ERZ509040 (study PRJEB26280, sample SAMEA2338733) | human gut metagenome | biome: human gut; feature: human-associated habitat; material: faeces... | reverse complement strand
AGTTGCAGCTTGACGTTGCTCCGTGCAGTGATGTCCCGGTATTGGCATAGCACCATGTCGTCATACGGATGCATGATGCACTTGAAATAATAGGTGCCGTCCGGCAGCTCCAGCCTGTAATTCCGGCTGACGGTTTTTTGTTCGTCGATTACGCTCCGGAAAGTCGGTACCAGCTTCTCCCGCGTGTGCAGGGGCAACAGGTCGAATACGTTCTTTCCCAGGAGGAGCTCCTCCTTCAAAAACCAAAGATCGCTGTGTGTGTCGATGTCTATGCAAACGCCTTCCTGAGAGACCAATAGCATTGTATCGGCCGTTATCCGGAGAATTCTCCGGGCGTTTTGCGGATGATGCAATATTCTGTTCATGTGTGTATAGATTTATGGGATTTATGATTTATGACTTATGAATCATGATTCGGAACTTCTTTTGGCTTTTTCCCACACGCCTGTTCCGCGTTTTTTCTTCAGGTAGCCGATTCCTTTCAGTACGTTGACGTTCATGAAGAGGAAGTAGTAGGGGATGAACAGGAGCTTGTTCTTTATCTGTTTGGTAGACAGATAGTAACCCCACAGGCCGAGGACGTAGAACAGGATTTGAAGTACCAACAGGACACCGTACAAGGTGCAGGAATCGCCTGCAAGCCCCTTCATCAGCAGGAGCAGCGCGTTGAGCGGCAGCAGCAGGAACAGCAGGAAGGGGGTCACGGACCATCTCAGCACCCGATGGGATACGTACTGGAAGCTCAGTATCCCGTAGCGGAACGGGTTCAGCAGGGGGCGCAGCCGCCAGATGGATTGCAGTCCGCCGGCGGCGATGCGTACTTTCCGTTTTTCTTCTTCGCGCATGTCTGCCGAACCGCTTTCGATGGCGTAAGCATTGGTGCAATAAGCAATGGTATAACCTTTCATGGTGATCCGGAGCGAAAGAATAAAATCATCGAGCAACGTATCCGGTTCCATTGCTTCGAATAGTTCACGACGCACGGCAAATAGTTCGCCTGCTGCTCCTACAGCAGAGTAGAGGCGGGCGTCAAGTGCTTTCAGTGTTGATTCGTATTTCCAGTAAATACCTTCCCCACCGGCAGCGGCTCCGTCTTTGGTCTGTACGGCGATCCGTTTTTCGCCGGCCACGCAGCCCACTTTCGGGTCTTGGAAAGCAAGTACGATTTCCTGTATTGCTTCCCGGTTTACCATAGTGTTAGCATCCGTAAAGACGACGAGCGGAGTGTCCACCAGCGTCATTCCACGTGTCATTGCGGCTGTCTTACCCTGTCGTAGGGGTTGGAAGTGTATGGTCGCTTTTCCCTGCCAACGGGTTTTCAGTCGTTCGTTCGTACCGTCGTTGCTTCCGTCTGTCACCCATACGATATGCAGTTTGTCCGCAGGGTAGTCCAGTTCAAGACTGTTCTCCATCTTTTCGTCTATAACATCTTCTTCATTGAATGCTGTAATGAAGAGAGTCACTTCCGGCAAACCAGCGTCCGATGCCGGCAACGAACGTTTCACAGGCTTCACGAAAAGTTCTTTCAACTTGACGAGAACGTAAAGCACAATTCCGTAGCCCAGATATGTGTAGAACACAATGAACAAGGCAAACCAGAAAATTATTTCAAGACAAAGAGTGATGATTTCGTTCATAGCTGTATTTATTTAGATATTTTCTTTCCTTTAAAATAATCACTATCTAATATAATATCAGAAATTTTTTCTCTATATATTATTCGTTTTTTTTCTCTTTCGGTGTTCAAAATGGAATCAGGGCAAAGTAAGCTATTTCCTACTCCTCTCCATTCAGAATGAATACCCCCCAAATCAAGAAGGGTTGGAAATAAATCAGCTTGCGTGATAACATAATCGCTTGTTTTGTCGATCTTTTGTGGAGAGTTTACAATATACAATGGGATTTGAAAAGAAACATTATCTTCTTCTTTGGATTTAAGCCAGTCATTTGAAATGGAATGGTCACTGGCTATTATAATTAGAGAATTGTGGTAAAGATGATTTTCTTTTAAGAAATTCAAATACTTACCTAAGTATTTATCCATATAATGCACATTAGATAGATAATTTTTTAATTCTTCTGAATATGTGTCAGGGAATGGAATGAGGTAGTCTTCAACTGCTTTGGTATATGGAGAATGCGTTGATGATGTGAGGATAAGTGAGAAAAAAGGTTGTTTGCTATTTTTGTCTATGCTTGCTGCATATTCAAAAAGAAGCTTATCATTTAACCAATTTTCTTTATAATTACTCAATGTATATTCCTTTCGTGAATAGAGTTTATCAAACCCATATTGGATACATACTCCATCTTGTCTCCATGTTTTAGATGAAGTAGGAATAACCATTCTACATTCGATTCCAGGTTTTTGTTTCTTTAAAAGTTTGGGCAAGGACACGAAAGTATTATTAAAATAATCGTAAATGGTAACACCTTTTGTTTTGGGTATAAGTCCGTTGAGGTATGTGAATTGTCCGTCGCTCGATTCGCCTAATTGTATCAGAGAAGTCATGTTATTATTGTAGTATGCTCCTTTTTCTACTAATTTGTTGAGGGTAGGAGTAATTTCTATTCCATTTATTTTTAGATCTGTAGGGAACGAAAGAAGGGATTCTACTATAATGAGAATAATATTTTCTTTTGGTGGATATTCAATACTATATTTTGATTCGTAAAAGAATGGTTCCAGTTTTGCCACTTCCTCTGGGTTACAGTCTTGTTTGTTGTTTGATGCACATTGTATAATGGTCCCATAAATTATTCCGAATTTGAATATACTTTCTGTTGGACTATTTTTAAAAGGGTGAACATACTTGTAGTTTAATGATGACCAATGTATTGTTGCTGTAGCTATTAATCCTCCTAATAAAATAAATGCAATTCCTAATATGTAAAGGGAAAAGATTCTTCGTGTCTTTCTTCTTATTTCAGAATAAGCTCTATGAAATTGTTTATAAGATAAGATACTTGCAAGAGTTGTTATTAGTATTGTAATGTCAGAGAACCTAATAGTTGCAAATACGTTAGCTGATAGTCCGTCAAGATTGTTGAATTCTCCATATAATATTGGAGGCATATATGTGTAGAAGAATCTACTATAAGATACATTTACAATTACCAGTATTGTAATGATAGTATATGGAATGAAAAATAAATAAGTCTTTTTTCCAATTAGATAAAGTGGAATAAAGAATAATAGGCATATATCGATAAAAGCATGAATGATATTCTCCAGATATGAGAATGGAGTAAGAGAATATTTATCAATAAGAATTGAGTAGTGCATGTATTGTAAATTAATATAGCATAGTAATATTAACGACAAGGGGAATGTAAATTGTTTGATTAATAATTTTATATTCATATTTCTATCTCACTATTTTGTCTGCAAATACTTTTAAATACGCTTAAGGTGCCGCCAATCATAATTATATTGTTTGTTTTCAACTATGCTATTGAAATAATTCCTTTAGCGACTGTTTTTTATTCCTCAAATATACAATTGGAAATTTGCAGAAAGATATAAAATTTCCCTCTGCAGAAGTAGCATGTAATGTACTTATTGAATTTCCTTCCATTAGTCCTATAGCAGTTTTTTTCTCAAAAGCACTAAAATATAGCTTATATTTTTCATTGTCCTTAATAAGTGAACTTCGATATAAACCATAGGAATAAAAAGAACCCAGCATTGGAGCTTTGGATAATATATATTTTTTGTTGTTAAATGATAAGCCGTCGGAACTGGAGTATAATACTAGGTTATTAGTATCATAATCATATATAACTAGATAATATATTTTGTCTATATATGCTAAATCAATATGCCAAGGGGTAACAGAATTGTCAGGTAGATGACATGTTTCTTTTTTGCTCCACTTTTTCCCATCTGTAGAAAAACTTCTACAGATTTCTCTTGGCTTTTCTATACTGTTCACATACCACATTACATATCCATTAGTACCTTTATGTATCGCAGGGCTTATAACCATATTACCTGTTTCATTTTTTATGATAGAGGTATCTTGTAGATTTATCATCACCTCTCGGGGAGACCAGTCTTTTCCATTGAGAGTATATTTGCGTAATATATAAGTAGCATTATTTTTTTGATGGCTGATGCGGTACCAGCACTCTAAAGTATCTTTATAAAAGACTAAATGTGGGTCTGAAAAATAATCTTTATTTATAATATTGTTTTCGTCTAAATCATCTATTGGATTTTGAGAGTCCTCAAAATCGTTCCAATGTATTCCGTCTTTAGATACATGCACACATGGATTTTCCCATCGTTCTCTATATGGAGGCAATCCTTTCCAATCACCATCCTCACCTAAGGGATATGGAGTTTCCGCCATCCAGTATTTATATCCATTCCATCCTTCCGGAATGTATATTACTGATGGGTGATAGGGTTGGTTACTACCTTCCGGAGTCTTGATAATTAATGGAGCCTGATTATACTTTTGAAATTGATTATACTGGTATATATAGTCAACTAATATTACACAAATAACAACTAGAATAATTTTTCTTATTATTTTCATTTGCTTATTTGATTAAATTATTGTCTTTATCTTTATATTTTTTCTTTCTGGTGAATAATCCTCCAATACCTTTTAATCCTTTGATAAAACGCACTTTGAAGCTTTTAAACAGTCCTCCATCTGCTCCTACTGTTCCATATCCGGTTATAACCCGTGCTTTTGAAGAATGGATAAAGACGAGTTTTCCGTAAGGTTTCATCGCTAAAGCCAGTGAGCCGTCTTCACCACGAATGATATCTGTGCGGAATCCTAACTGCTTGCCTAATTCTGTTTTGAATGCGAATGTCATGCCGCGTACACAAAGTTCCGGACGCTGTATGGCTTGAATGCGCAGGTAAAAGTCTCTTAATGATTCATACCACCATAATCCCCATTTAGAGTGTTGCTCATCAGGAATAAAGCTCCAAAGGCTGAACGTGCAGACTACGTTTGGTTGCATTAGTTTTTTTACATGTGTCTTGATGTAATTGTTCGGGTACATGGTATCGGTGTCAATACAGATATGGTATGTTCCTTTTGCTTGGTTTAATCCGCATTGGCGGGCATGTCCCGGTCCTTTCTTAAGCTCATTGAAATAAGTGACTCCCAACTGTTGGAGCACACTTTCAGTTCGATCGGAAGAATTGTTGTTGACAGCCAGAATTTCAATCGGAAAGTCACAGATGTTGTCACAAAGCGACCATAAGCAACTTAGCAAACGCTTTTCTTCATTATAGCAGATGAGAATGACAGATGCTAAGGGTTGTTTGTTTTCCGATAATTTCTGTAATTTAGTTTTTACGAAATCTACTGCTTCCTTTGGTGCTGAATCGAAAGGTTGTTCGTAAACTTGCAGATATTTAGTATACCATTTCATAAATCTTTATTTTTTTCAATGATACTTTCAAACAATGTTTTCCATTGTTCTGCGATTGGTTCGATCCTGAAACGTTCTATATCCATTCGAGCTTGCCGTCCCATTTCTCGTCGTACATTTTCGTTTTCTATCAGATAGCAGATTTTCTCTGCTAATCCCTCTATATTACCGTTTTCTACTAATAGTCCGTTTATTCCGTCGCTGATGATATCACGCGGTCCGCAGGGGCATGTAAATGAGACGGGAGGTACTCCACATGCCATTGCTTCTATAATAACCATGCCAAATCCCTCATAACGCGAAGAAAGGACGAAGATAGAACTTTTACAGTACTTATCGACAATATCCGGTGTGCTATGCTCCAGAATACAACTGGGGCTAATTCTTAGTTCGTAGATTTGGTTCTGAAGTTGTTCCCGCATACCATCACCATAGATACGGAGAATCCAGTCCGGGTGTTTTTTATTGACAATGCTCCAAGCAGATATTAAACGGTCAAATCCTTTTTGAGGGACATATCTGCCTACGGCAATGACCTGTTTGGGGGTGTTATCCGATTGTTGTTCCGGCAAAAACGGGAGTGGATTGTAGATTACGGTTACATTATTGAGCTCTGTCCATTCGGCAGCATCTTCATGGCTAAGGACGACAAAACTTTTGAGTTGTCGCACCTGCCTGATGAGTTGCCACATCCAGTATTGCTTGACGGCACGCTGAATGATACCAGGAAGACAGTTGTCGCTGAATTCCCGGTAATTGGACTTGTTGAAGTGGATTTCTCCAAGCTTAATGCTTTTGTCTTTCATCTTATTGATGAAGTTTATATCACGTCGTAAGAGAGAGATGGTAATGTCCGGTTCAATCTCATTGAGGCATGTCTCCAGCCTTTTTTTAAACAATTTCTGTTTGCTCCAATATCGGTGAATTCGTTTCGGTAAGGAAAGGCCATACAATTCGTCATAGTTGATGTCGAGCTGATGGGTGGTGATGGATGGATACAATTTATAGTAAGGTTCTTTTCCTTTTCCATCGGTCAATATGATGTGTATGTCATACCCTAAATGTTCTGCAAAATAGTTTGCTTTTAGTGTAAGTACACGTTCCATTCCACTAGGATAATAGAGCGAGGGGATGCAATAGGCTATTTTTACTTTTTTATTCATCGGATTACTTTTCAAGTATTGTATGCTGTGGTCTGATGTCCAATTCATCGATGACTTTTTTCATTTGCGCTGTCCAGGACAATGGACGGATAGATTCTCTAATATTCTGCGGAGTCATAGTCAGAGACTTTTGAAAGCTGATTAACTGTTGAATATTAATAGGTGATTCATCTGGTGGTGCTTTCCAAATGTAAGGCATCTTATCAAAATCTTCGTCGATTTCTGAATAAGTAAATGCCAATCCTCGTGCAGCATATTCGCGATTTTTTAAAGTTTTGATATGTGTGATACCACTGCGGTGTCGGCCTAAACTACCGATAGCAAAATCTGCCTGCTCAAACATGGCGTCAAGTTGCTGATCATGCTGTGGTCCATGGAGGATAACATAAGATTCTAGTTTATTATCACGAATGACGGGAAGGATTTCTTGCTTTTCACGTTCGCCGGATAATGGTCCCACGATATGAAAATAAACTTTGTAGTCAGGATTCGTACAATAATATTCAGCTAATCCACGGATAAGTCGATCGAATCCATGCCAATAGTGTACTTCAGCTACTCCTATTAAATGTAGCTCATGTGTCGTGTCATTCATTTGTTTCTTCATAGGAATGGCATCAAAATCAATTCCGTTAGATATGCGGATTGTTCGTTCGCCAAAGATATTTTTAGCGTTTGAAAAGGTGACTATTCCATTAAGGAAAGAGGCCAGGCGATGACGAAAACAACGATCTGTGAGCCTTTTGAATTTCATAGGCCATGTGATGTACTCTTGATCGTAAGGAAAAGTCGGTATCTCCATGACCACTTTTGCTCCTTTTTTCTTCATACGTTTCACCATATTTATGGTGAAAGGGTTTGCATTATGATATGAACGGATGTAGACAAAATGTATATTTTCGCGAAGTACGTAGTTTGCTATGCAGTTTAGGCCCAACCGTTTCCGAATTTTCGCAAACACTCCTTGTCCCAATTCAGCAATCACTGCATTGTCTGCCATCCAGCGGCGTTCACCGGAAGGGCTTATGTCATAATAACATAAACGAACATCTAACCCACATTCTTTGAGGGCTTTTACCTGATAGTGTATTTTTTTGCTAATTCCGTTGGCTTTGTCGAAGCCGTGGAATATAAGGAATAAGGCTTTCATTGGTTGCTCAAATCTCTATATATTGTTTATTCTGTTCTTTTTATTATCTCTTACACAGGATGCTTCGCACTTTGCCGATAATGTCATACTCATGCGTCATTTGTATATAAATGCCAAAGATAATAAAACTAACGATACTTTTGGCTATAATTGTCACAAAAATATTCATCCCTTCCAGTGCATACTGCATGGGAATGAGGGCTAATGCTATCAAAATGCTAATGATGAACGGAGAAATAAGCTGACGAATGAATGGCCACGCACTTCGACGGAAGGTTATCCGGTACATTTGCCAGTAACATTGTATAAAGTTGATGGAGAACGTCACCACAATGCAACTAGCCACTGCTGTCAGCGTTCCGAAATAGAAGATTCCGAGCAGTATGCCTGTCACGTTGAGCACAGACGAGAACACTCCGCATACAAATAAGCTCCGTGTATCGCCTGCCGCCTGAAAGATGGAACCGGACGAGGAGAGTATGATCTGAATTCCTACGGACAGGGAGAGTAGCCGAAAAACGGGTACGGAGGGCAGCCATTGGACTCCAAAAATAATCAACGTTACTTCCTCTGCTGTAAAGAAGAGCAGCACGCTAAGAGGCAATCCGATGAAAGCGAGGAATCGGAGAATACGTTCATAAGAGGTGGCTAGTTTTGCTTTGTCATTTTGGAAATCACTGAAGATGGGGTGCATTACAGGAGTGATGACCTGGGTGATGTTTTGCAAGGGAAGCATCATCAGGCGATAGGATTTTTCGTAATATCCGAGGTCGGACATACTCATGTATTTGCCAATCAGTAATTTGTCCAGATTGCGGCTGAAGTAGTTGATGACGTTGAATAGAAACTGGTAGGCGGAATAGGAGAATATCTTCCGGAGCGCCGTCAGCCCCAGCGTGAAACGCAGTCGTTGCGGATAGCGCTGGTAGGAGATGACGAATATGAGTATGCTGGATATTATTGGGTTGATAATCAGTGCATATAATCCTGCTCCGCAGAGGGCGGCAGTCACGGCTGCCGCACCTGCGGAAATCTGGATAACGAAACTACGGATAGCGATGAATTTGAATTCCTTGTTCCGATAGAATAGTGCTCCCGGCACGATGGTGGCGGAGGCAAAGAATAGATTAACGGACAGCAGTTGACACAGTGTCCGCAGGATTTCGCTTTCGTAATAGTCGGCAATCATCCATGAAGCTGCAAAAAACAAGATGCTGATTCCGATGCCGGTCCATACGGTAAACGAGAAAATAGTTGATAGTTCATCTTTTGTCAGTGATTTGTGCTGTATGATAGCGGGAGATATTCCCATATCGGTGAGGAGGCTGAAAAAAGCGATGATTACGGTGGCAACGGCTACGATTCCGAAGTCGTCCGGAGATAGGAGGCGGGCCAGTATTCCTGCTATTACAAGAGAAATGACAATGCCGCTGTATTTGGCCAGTGCGGTATAGAACACTCCTGAAAAGAGTTGATTTTTAATGTTGCTAGCCATTGTCGACCGTTTTTTTATGGTTTATAAATAGGAATTTGAAAAGTAATGCCCCTATCGTTTTTGTCGATACATACTTTTTATATTTTTGCAGGCACAACCGTGCGAGTTTGATCCGCTCCGGTAATTTTAGTGAATGTGCTTGCCACATGGCAGCGTCAAGCATTTGAGATAAATATAAATCAATAATTTCTTTATTTTTATCTTCGGTAGTCTGTCTTCTAAAGCTAAGAATCTCTTCTGTGACGACAAGATATCCTTTTATGTTCCGCATTGCGAATTTACTCGTCATTGTAGAATCTTTTCTCATACGACGATGAAAAAAAGTTCGTTTAATGCAAGCTGCTTTCGTGCTTTGTAGATAAAGCAAGGTAGTAAACAGTTGGTCTTCGTGTACGATTTCGGGATAAAATGATAGATTATGTTTTTCTATCACGTTTCTATGAATAAAGTGCAGGCAAACGGAAGGAGTATATTCTTTATTCTGTAATTGAATTTCAAGTGCTTCCTGGCCGGTATAGATTTTGTCTTCTAATTTCTCTGTATGTTTGTAATTCAGTGTTGGAGCATTTTCAACGTTGTTTTCAAAGAAAACTAAAGCATCAAAAAATACAAAATCAAGTTTTTCTTCTTTGCATTTATGATAACACAATTCCAAAGCATCTTCTTCCAGCAGATCGTCGCTATCCATAAAATAGATATATTCTCCGTGTGCGTGTGAGATCCCTCTGTTACGCGCAATTGATTGTCCCTGATTCGCTTGTGTATATATTTGTATACGTTTGTCAGTGTCACCCAGTTTTTCTACTATACTTAAACTTTTGTCTGTTGATCCGTCATCTACAACTATTATTTCCAGTTCTTTCAAGCTTTGATACATCACGCTTTCTACTGCTTGACGAACATATTTTTCAGTGTTATAGACAGGAATGACGACACTGACTTTTATTTCATTATATTTCATGCATTTCGTATTCTGATAAATTATTGATACTGGCAGCAGCATTACAATCTGCTGTTCAAATCTCTATATACTTCGGCATATTGTTTGCCCACTTTATCTATACTCATGTTTTCTAGTGCATAGGTATAGTTCATTTCTCCTTTTCCCCAAGTAGATAACTGCCAGGCCATTTTCAGTGCCCGTATGATATCGGCTTTATGATTCGGATTGAAAGTCGGATTGCCTGTGTTTTTTAATAGTTCGCCTATATTGCCGGTATTTGGTCCTACGACTATCTTGTGGAAAAGAAAAGCAAGAGGAATATTTACGGAGTTTAGTGCATTTCTTTCTTGGATGAATATCACGTCAGAGGCAGACATATAATAAGGGAGGTCGCACTCGTCTATCGGTTCGTCGTTGGCTCCCGCTTGTAGTCTGAACATACGGTTTAACAACGGCATGAGGACATAGTAGCCAATTCGGGAAGCCCATCGTTTGAGGATATTTCTGCCATAGTTATTGCGCCTTGAAAAGGGGCATAAGCGAGGGGCTATCAGTAGTTTCCGTTCTTTGTCCCAGTCGCGGAACGCTCCGAGCAGCATACGTCTTTCTTCCCGGTTGCGGAATTTCCCGAAGGCGGTGACGACGAATGCTTCTTGTGGCAGGTTCAGATATTGGCGCGCGCGCTCTATGCTGATATCTTCTTTGTAGGTGTATTGGTAGATGTGGTACGGGATGATGACGTTCCTGCTGTCGGGATATTTTTGTATGAATTCTGTCTGGCTGTAATGTCCCATGTGCACTACGGTGTCACTCTCCGATTCGATTATGTCGTAGACCCGGCTGATGATATCATTTGCATAGTGGGGGTGAATGTTGTGCCGTGTGTATATGAAATGAGTTCCTCGCGAGCGGAAAAAATCAATGCGTTCTTTCAGGCGGCGGATGACGTCGGGGTCTTTGCATGTCCATCCCACCAGTTCTTCCGGCCATTGGAAATGGATGATGTCATAAGTCGTATCCGATTCCCAGAATTCTTTTTGGGAGTATCTTACATTGATTCCAGCCATTCTGATAGCATCGCATAAGATAGGAACAAATAGATTGTCGGTTTCTCCGTTTTCTCTGAAAACGATCAGTGCTTTTATTGATGGGCTGTCTGTTTCGCTATCACTCATTTTTTAAGTTTTAAAGACCTTTATTACATTGCAAATGTAATAAAACTTATGATAAGTTTCTCCTTTTCTGTGTTTTAATTGCAGTTTAAGTTGCTATTTGAGGAAATCTGAAACAGGTCTAATGTTTTTATAAGCCGTTTTTCTTCTTGGGTATAAGGAATGTGGTGACTTTCAATATATTGCTTGAGGAAGAGACAAGCATGTATGAAAATGTCTGCTTTCATATAGCTGGTGAAATTTATGTAACGGTAGTAGGAGGCTTCACTGATGTCGATATGCACGCAGAGGTCTACTGTGGCTAGCCGTGACGTTTTCAAGAGCTTTTTTATCAGCATTACTCTGTTCTGGTAATGCTCGTTCACTATTTTATTTTCTTCTATTTCTTCCAACGTTTGGTTGCGTTTTGTGTCCATATTGTTTGGGATTATTAATAATTTTTGGCAAAGGTCGGATAAAAAATATATAATCCCTCTCTCATTTTTGCGATAGCTGGAATAAAATACATTTTGCACCTTTGCGCCCCGGAAGTATTAAATGTGGAATAATAAATGATAAATGAAAAT